>OOCB01000026.1_pt1 | contig 219987 bp, 238 predicted proteins | sample 1671351 | NCBI WGS metagenome assembly OOCB01 (sample SAMN06348148, study PRJEB24527) | human gut metagenome | biome: human gut; feature: ankylosing spondylitis patient; material: feces | host: Homo sapiens | place: China | collected 2015-10 | reverse complement strand
AGCTGTTCTACCTGCGTGGCCGTACGGGCAAGGCTGCCAAGGTCAAGAGCGATATTTGATCATCCCCGATTTGAAACGGGAGAAAAGGGACAACCTTGTTGTCCCTTTTTTCTTTATCAAAATTTCGGAAAAATGCGGCTTTTTGCAGGCACCGTTCTTGCGAAGAGCCTGTCGGTTGCGGTATAATCGGGTCAGCAGTGTAAAACCAGAAGGTGAGGTGTACCGGATATGGAAAAACAGGAACAGACAAAGCCCGTGCGCGGGCAGAACCTGCTGGAATGGTACGAGGCATTGATCTCGGCAGCGCTGGTGCTGGTGCTGATCTTTTCGTTTTTCTTCCGCATCATTCAGGTGGACGGCAGCTCCATGGTGCCCACACTGGTGAACGGTGATAAGCTCATCGTGTGGGGAGCAGGCTATACCCCGCAGCGTGGTGACGTGGTCATTGTGGACAGCTATACCTCCTACGGTAAACCGCTGGTCAAGCGTGTCATCGCCAAGGGCGGAGATACCATCAGCATTGATTACGATTCCGGTGTGGTCATGGTGAACGGTGAGGTCTTGCAGGAGGACTACATTGCAGAGCCTACCTATCTTGGCTACGATGTGCAGTTCCCGTACACAGTGCCGGAGGGCACGGTGTTCGTGATGGGTGACAACCGCAACCAGTCGCTGGACAGCCGCTCCACCTATGTCGGCTGCATCGACGAACGGGATATTCTGGGCAAGGTGCTTGTGTGCTTTATGCCCTTTACAGATTTTGGGGTGGTAAAATGAACGAAATGGATACCCGCTTTGCAAACCAGTACAATATTCAGTGGTTCCCGGGCCACATGACCAAGACTCTGCGCATGATGGAGCAGGAGATCCAGCATGTGGATGCAAGCCTTGTGCTGCTGGATGCCCGCATCCCGCTCTCCAGCCTGAACCCGGAGATCGAGCGCATCACGGCCCGCAAGCCGAAACTATACGCGCTGAACAAGGCCGATCTGGCAGACCCAGCTGTAACGGAAGAGTGGATCAAATATTTCCGTGCGGCAGATGCCGGCTGTGTGGCCATCAGCGCCAAGCAGAAGGGCGGTGCCAATGCGGTAAAGGCTGCCATTGAAAAAGAACTGGCGGGCCTGCTGGAACGCCGCCAGAACCGCGGCATGGGCGGTGCCAAAACACAGGTGATGCTGTGCGGCATCCCCAATGTGGGCAAATCCACCTTCATCAACACCTTTGCAGGCTCTGCCCGCGCCAAGGCGGCAGACCGCCCGGGCGTAACCAAGGGCAAACAGTGGGTCAGCACCGACAAATTTGATCTGCTGGATATGCCCGGCGTACTGTGGAAGAAGTTTGACTCCAAGACCATTGCGTCCAATCTGGCCTTTATCGGCTCCATCAAGGATGATATTCTGGATGTGGAAGAGCTGGCCATGAACCTGCTGGACGAGGTGCGCCGCAACTACCCCGACCTTGTGGCCCAGCGCTACAAGCTGGATGCCGAAACGCTGGCCCTGCCGCCCTACGAGCTGATGGAAGCCATCGGCCGCAAGCGCGGTCTGCTGGTGCGCGGCGGCGAGGTGAACACCGAGCGCTGCGCCATTATGCTGGTGGACGAGTTCCGCGCCTGCAAGTGGGGCCGCATCTCGCTGGAGCGTCCGCCGCAGCGGGATGATCTGGCTGATTTTGCCGAGGAGGATGACGAATGAAGCGCCGTTCCGACGAGGAGATCTCGGCTCCGCTGTATGAGTACGATGCCGCTGTACGCAGTCAGTATGGCTGCTTTGCAGGCGTGGACGAAGCCGGGCGCGGCCCTCTGTGCGGCCCGGTGTGCGTAGCGGCCTGTATTCTGGACCCGGAGAATCCGGTCTTTGGCATCAACGACTCCAAAAAGCTTACCGAGAAAAAGCGGGAAGCTCTGTTTGATGAGATCATTGAAAAGGCGCTGGCCTACAAAATTGTTTTTGTGGGGCCGGAGATCATCGACCGGGACAACATCCTCAACGCCACCATGGGCGGCATGAAGCAGGCTGTGGAAGAGCTGGACATCGTGCCGAACCTTGTCCTCGTGGATGGAAACCGCACCCCGGCAGGGCTGTTGGTCCCGGCACAGCCGGTGGTCAAGGGTGATGCCACCAGTGCCAGCATCGGCGCAGCATCCGTCCTTGCCAAGGTCAGCCGTGACCGCTATATGCTGGAACTGGACAGACAGTATCCGCAGTATCAGCTGGCAAAGCACAAGGGCTACCCGACCAAGCTCCACTATGAGCTGATCGCCCAGTACGGCATCCAGCCGTTCTACCGCCGCAGCTTCCTCAAAAAGCAGGGCTACTGGCCGGAGAACGGAAAGTGAACCGCGCCGAGACAGGGCGCAGGGGAGAAGCTGCTGCGGCCCGCTGGTATCAGAAGCAGGGCTGCAGGCTGCTGGCACACAACTTCCACACCCGGATGGGTGAGCTGGATGTTGTGGTGCAGGAGCCGGATGGGACCATTGTCATCTGTGAGGTCAAGACCCGTGCGGAAGGCTCTCTGGCCAGCCCGGCAGAAGCGGTGGATCGGCCCAAACAGCGCCGCCTGATCCGTGCAGCACAGTATTATCTGCAGCAGAACGGCCTGAGCGATGCACCGGTGCGATTTGACGTGGCAGAAGTGTTTCCTCTTGACAGCGGGCGCTGGATGGTACATATTATAAGGGGCGCTTTTCTTACGTAAAGCAACGGCCCCGGTGGGAAAATGTACGGGCAGAGGGCTTCTCTGCCACAGCAGAAGAGCGTGCTTTGCACGTTCTACGGCGAAAAAGGAGCGACAACAATGCAGTTTTTTAGTACCAGAGACCAAAACCGCAAAGTGACTTCCTCGGAAGCAATCGCACAGGGCCTGTCCAACGAGGGCGGTCTGTTTGTACCGGAAAGCTTTCCACAGGTGGATGTGAAGGCACTGTGTGAGCTGGACTACCCGGCCATGGCAGCTGCCGTCATCAAAGAGTATCTGACCGACTACTCGCAGGATTTCCTGACTGAAGCTGCCCACAAGACCTACGGAGAGGCCTTTGGCGGCAAGGCAGGCTATCTTGCCCCGGTGGAAGGGGACACCTATGCCTTAGAGCTGTGGCATGGCCCTACCTGTGCATTCAAGGATTATGCTCTGCAGCTGATGCCGAAGCTTCTGGTGGAAGCTAAAAAGAATCTGGGCCGCACGGAAAAGACCCTGATCCTTGTGGCGACCAGCGGCGATACCGGCAAGGCAGCTCTGGACGGCTACCATGATATCCCGGGCGTGGAGATCGCAGTGTTCTATCCCACGGGCGGCACCAGCGAGATCCAGCGCCTGCAGATGGCAACGCAGGAGGGTTCCAACGTGGCAGTGTACGCTGTGCGCGGCAACTTTGATGATGCACAGACCGGTGTGAAGAAGGTCTTTGGTGACACTGCCATTGCAGCAGAGCTTGCCAAGCGGAACATCCGCCTGTCCAGCGCCAACTCCATCAACTGGGGCCGTCTGGTGCCGCAGATCGTCTATTACTTTGCCGCCTATGCCCAGCTGCTCAAGGCGGGCAGGATCACCTTCGGCGATGAAGTGGACTTCTGCGTACCCACCGGCAACTTCGGCGACATTCTGGCAGGCTACTATGCAAAGCGCATGGGCCTGCCCGTGGGCAAGCTGGTCTGCGCTTCCAATGAGAACAACGTGCTGACTGATTTCCTCACCACCGGCACTTACACCGCAAAGCGGGAGTTCTTCAAGACCACCTCGCCCAGCATGGACATTCTGGTGTCCTCGAACCTCGAGCGCCTTCTGTACCATGTCACCGGCAGTGATGCCGAGGTGGCGGGCCTGATGAAGAGTCTTGCCGAGACCGGCAGCTATACTGTGCGTCCGGAGACGCTGGCTGCCATTCAGGAGAACTTCTCCTGCGGCTGGAGCAGTGAGGAAGGAGTGGCAGGGGAGATCCGTGTCCGCTACGAGAAGGACAATTACCTGTGTGATACCCACACCGCCGTTGCGTTCCATGTGGCAGCGCAGAAAAAGCGCGAGAGCGTGCCCATGGTGGTGCTGTCCACCGCGTCTCCCTTCAAGTTCCCGCGCAGTGTGCTGGAAGCACTGGGCCGTACCGCCCCGGAAAATGATTTTGAAGCAATGCAGCAGCTGGAAGCAGTCTCTGCGCATACCGCACCGGCAAGCCTTGCCGCACTGCGCCAGAAGCCGGAGCGCTTTAACACCGTGATCGATCCTGCACAGATCGCCGAGGTGGCGCTGGGCTATCAGGAATAACACATCCTGCTGCATTTAGAACAGGAGTAAAAACATGGCACTTTTTGTGCTTGGCGATACCCACCTTTCTCTGGGCGCTTCCAAGCCGATGGATATTTTTCCCGGCTGGAATGATTATGTGGAGCGCCTTGAGAAAAACTGGCGCAAGCTCATCAAACCAGAGGATACCATTGTATTGGCGGGCGATATCAGCTGGGCCATGCGCCTGACCGATACCCGTAAGGATTTTGAATTTCTGCAGAGCCTGCCCGGGCAGAAGATCATCATGAAGGGCAACCACGATTACTGGTGGTCTACCGTGAACAAGATGAATGCCTACCTCAAAGCAGAAGGCTTTGATACCCTGCACATTCTGCACAACAACTCCTACAGTGTAGAGGGGTATGCACTGTGCGGTACCCGCGGCTGGCTGTTTGATGCAGGCGAGGCCCACGACGAAAAGGTGATGAACCGCGAGATCGGACGGCTGCGCATGAGTCTGGATGCCGCCGAACCCGGGCTGGAAAAGCTGGTGTTCCTGCACTATCCGCCGGTGTATACCGGCACCAGTGCGCCGGAGATCGTGGCCACCTTAAAGGAATACAGCATCAGGACCTGCTACTATGGCCATCTGCACGGCAATGCCATCCGCTATGCGGTGCAGGGCGATGTGGATGGCATCCACTACAAGCTGGTCAGTGCCGATGGGTTGCGTTTTTGCCCGTACCGCATCAATTGAACCGTTAAAACCAATAAAAATTAACAATTTGGGCTGGCAATTGTGTCAGGAGCGTGCTATAATAGTTTTTGACGCGATTGTTGCACCCAATTGAGCGCGCGCGTCCCCGCATATTGCAAAAGCAAGTTCATCCAGGACGCAGTGCGCGGTTGCAAAGGGCAAAAACTTCCTGCCCTGCGCAATAGAATTTTTGAGTGGAGGAAAAACAAATGAATTTCATCAAGTGTGAAAAGCTCGAGAAGAGCATGGCAGAACTGCAGTTCTCCATCGACGCAGAGGCTTTCAAGAAGGCTGTTGCCGATGTTTTCAAGAAGGAAGGCAAGAAGTACGCTGTTCCCGGCTTCCGTAAGGGCAAGGCTCCCCGCGCTCTGATCGAGAAGATGTACGGCGCTGATGTCTTTACCTATGATGCCATCAATGAGCTGTTCCCCGAGGCTTTCGAGGCTGCTGTCAAGGAAGCTGGCGTTGAGCCGGTCGGCCGTCCGGAGGTCACTGTTGACTCTGCTGATGAGACCAACGGTGTCACCCTGACCGTCAAGGTCGCTGTCAAGCCCGAAGTCAAGGTTGGCAGCTACAATGGTCTGACGGTTGAAAAGACTGTCCATACTGTTTCTGACGAGGCTGTTGAAGCTGAGCTGAAGCGTGTGCAGGAGCGCAATGCCCGTGAGCTGACCCGTGAGGGCGCTGCTGAGAACGGCGACATCGCTGATATCGACTTCGAGGGCTTCGTCGATGGCGTGGCTTTCGAGGGCGGCAAGGCTGAGCACTACAGCCTGACTCTGGGCAGCGGCAGCTTCATCCCCGGCTTTGAGGATCAGATCGTGGGCCACTCCGCTGGCGAAGAGTTCGACGTGAACGTTACCTTCCCCACCGAGTATCAGGCTGCCGAACTGGCTGGCAAGGCTGCTGTGTTCAAGATCAAGCTGCACGAAGTGAAGTACAAGGAGCTGCCTGCTCTGGATGACGAGCTGGCTAAGGACTGCTCTGAGTACGACACTCTGGACGAGTTCAAGGCTTCCATCCGCAAGAACAATCAGGAGCAGCTGGACAAGCAGGACGATCTGGCTGTTGAGAACGCTCTGGTGGATCAGGTCATCGAGAGCATGGAGGGTGAGATCCCCCAGGCAATGTATGATGCCCGCATGGACGAGATGGTCAACGACTTTGCATTCCGCGTGGAGCAGCAGGGCCTGCGCCTCGAGGACTACCTGAAGTATATGGGCCAGACTATGGAGCAGTTCCGCGCTTCCTTCATGCCGCAGGCTGAGAAGCAGGTCAAGATTCGTCTGGCTCTGGAGGCTGTTGCTGCTGCTGAGAACATCGAGGCTTCCGAGGAGGAAGTTTCCGCTGAGATCAAGCGCATCGCTGACCAGTACAAGATGGAAGAGGACAAGGTTCGTGAGCTGGTCAATGTTGACGACCTGAAGAAGGATCTGGCCATCAACAAGGCCATCGACTTCATCAAGAGCCACGCAAACATCGTGGAGAAGGCTGCTGAGGAAGAGAAGGCTGCAGACGCTGAGTAATCAGCTCCTGTGTTCCTTTGAAGCGGGCAGTATGCTGCACGGTTTCAATCAAAGGTTGTAAAAATTGACCGATACGGCAGAACCGGCAGGGAAACCGTATCGGTCAATTTTGCAAATACTATATTCCATTTCAGGAGGCGAACTTTATGAGTTTTGTTCCTTACGTTGTGGAACAGTCGTCCCATGGCGAGCGTTCCTATGATATTTTCTCCCGCCTTTTGAACGATCGTATCATCGTTCTGAGCGAGGATGTCAACGATACCTCCGCCAGCCTTGTTGTGGCACAGCTGCTGTATCTGGAAGGGCAGGACCCGGACAAGGACATCAGCCTGTATATCAACAGCCCCGGCGGCTCCATCAGCGCCGGCATGGCCATCCACGATACCATGCAGTATATCAAGTGCGATGTTTCCACCATCTGCATGGGCATGGCAGCTTCCATGGGTGCCTTCCTGCTGGCAAGCGGCACCAAGGGAAAGCGTTTTGCACTGCCCAACTCGGAAATTCTGATCCATCAGCCGCTGATCGGCGGGCAGGGCGGCGGCCTTTCCGGCCAGACCACCGATATCAAGATCCATGCTGAGCACATGGTGTATATCCGCGATAAGATGAACCGCATGCTCAGCGAGTACACCGGCCAGCCGCTGGAAAAGATCCAGCTGGATACCGAGCGCGACAACTATATGTCCGCACTGCAGGCAAAGGAATACGGCCTGATCGATGAGGTCATTGCCCACCGCTGAGCCGCCGACATTTAATTTACCCAGGATAAGGAAAAACAGCTATGGCAAATAACAATTCCGGCAGAGACAAAAACGAAAAGGATCTGGTCTGCAGCTTCTGCGGAAAGCATCAGGACGAAGTGGAGCGTATGATCATCGGCCCCGGTGTCAATATCTGCAGCGAATGCATCGGCCTGTGCCACGACCTGCTTTCCGACAAGCCGGATCAGCCCAAAAGCGCCCGACCGGCCCGCGGTGCAAACCGTGCACACATCCAGCCTGCGGACGATCTGGATATCAACATCCTGACCCCGGCCGAGATCAAGGAAGGTCTGGATCAGTACGTGATCGGTCAGGACGAGGCAAAGCGTGTGCTGGCCGTCTCGGTCTACAACCACTACAAGCGCATCCTCAGCGGCAAGGGCAGCGATGTGGAGCTGCAGAAGTCCAACGTGCTGCTGCTGGGTCCTTCCGGCGTGGGCAAGACCCTGCTGGCACAGACTCTGGCAAAAATGCTGGGCGTTCCCTTCGCCATTGCCGATGCCACCACCCTGACCGAAGCCGGTTATGTGGGCGAGGATGTGGAGAACATTCTGCTCAAGTTGATCCAAGCAGCGGATTTTGATGTGCAGAAGGCACAGATCGGTATTATCTATATCGACGAGATCGACAAGATCACCCGCAAGAGTGAGAACCCCTCCATCACCCGCGATGTGGGCGGTGAGGGCGTGCAGCAGGCCCTGCTGAAGATTTTGGAGGGCACTGTGAGCAATGTTCCTCCGCAGGGCGGCCGCAAGCACCCGCAGCAGGAGTTCATCCAGATCGACACCACCAACATCCTGTTCATCTGCGGCGGTGCATTTGATGGCTTGGATAAGTATATCCTGCGCCGCACCGATAAGTCCGCACTGGGCTTCGGCAGCAGCCTGAAGGATAATTCCAGCGAAGCGGAGAAGGCTCTGCTGCGCAAGGTGGAACCCCACGATCTGGTCAAGTTCGGCCTGATCCCGGAACTGATCGGCCGTCTGCCGGTCATTACCGTGCTGGACGATCTGGACGAGGACGCTCTGGTTCGCGTGCTCAAGGAGCCGCGCAACAGCCTTGTGAAGCAGTATAAGGAACTTCTGAGCATGGATAATGTGGAACTGAACTTCACTGATGAAGCACTCCACGCCATTGCCCGCAAGACGATCGAGCGCAAGACCGGTGCCCGCGGCCTGCGCAGCGTGATGGAAAGCATTCTGCTGCCCATCATGTACGAGGTGCCCACCGATGCTACCATCATCCGCGTAACTGTGGATGAAGATACCGTGGAAGGCGGCGAAGCACATCTGGAATACGGCGCGGTGCGCAAGCGCTATAAAAATCAGGTCGCTCTGAGCTGACGCTTTTAGCGTACAGCAGGGGAGCAAAGACCCGGCATTCAAGCTCTGTTTCAAAAGCTTTTTGCTTTTGGCAGGGCTTTTTGCTTTATTATTCTTGTTTCCGAGGGCAAAATGTACTATAATATTAAGGTCTGGAATGGCATGGGGAACGCTCCCTGGCAGGAATGCTCCGCAAAATGCCGCTCTGGCGCTATGGGTAACAGGAAGTACGATAAAGGAGTGTGTTTCCAATGGCAAATTATCTTGCAATGAATCGTGATGAACTCACTGCCGAAAAGGCAGCGCTCGAAGCAGAGTATAAAAAATTTCAGGCCAAGGGTCTCAAGCTGAACATGGCCCGCGGCAAGCCCGGTCCTCACCAGATGGATCTGGCTATGGACCTGCTGAAGATGAATGACTATACCACCGATGCCGGTACGGATGCCCGCAACTATGGCGAGCTGGAAGGCCTGCAGGAGGCCCGCGTGCTGTTTGCGGATGTCTTTGGCGTAAAGCCGGAGGAAGTGTTCGTGGGCGGCAACTCCAGCCTGCAGCTGATGTATAACCTCGTCAATATCGGCTATGTGTTCGGTTTCCCGGAGTCTCCGTGCCCCTGGTCTCAGGTGGAGAAGCGCAAGTTCCTCTGCCCGGTGCCCGGCTATGACCGTCACTTTGCTATTACCGAGGAGTTTGGCTTTGAGCTGGTCAGCGTGCCTATGACCCCCAATGGCCCGGATATGGACATTGTGGAAAAGCTGGTGGCCGAGGATCCTGACATCAAGGGCATCTGGTGTGTGCCGCAGTATTCCAACCCCGATGGCTACACCTACAGCGATGAGACCATCGAGCGTTTTGCCAAGATGAAGACCGCTGCGCCTGATTTCAAGATCTTCTGGGATGAGGCCTATATCGTCCATCACCTGACCGATGAGATCATCGAGACTCCGGTGCTGCTGAACGAGAGCAAGAAGTACGGCAACGAAAACCGTGTGTTCATGTTCACTTCCACCAGCAAGATCACCTTCCCGGGCGCAGGTGTCTCTGCCATTGCCTGCAGCGAGAGCAGCATGAAGTATATCTGCAAGCGCTTCTCGGTCATGATCATCAGCTACGACAAGATGAACCAGCTGCGCCACGTCCGCTTCCTGAAGAACAAGGAAGGTGTGCTGGCCCACATGGCAAAGCACCGTCGTCGTCTGGTGCCCTGCTTTGATGCCGTCAAGACCGCATTCAAGAACAACCTCATCCCCTGCGGGGATATTGCCCACTGGACGGACCCCAAGGGCGGCTACTTCATCAGCCTGTATGTGATGCCCGGCTGTGCAAAGCGCGTGGCGGGTCTGTGCAAGGATGCGGGCCTGACCCTGACCGGTGCCGGTTCTGCATATCCCTATCACAAGGACCCCGAGGATTCTCACCTGCGCATTGCGCCCACCTATCCCAGTCTGGACGAGGTGGAAACCGCTTCCGAACTGCTGTGCATCTGTGTGCGTCTGGCTGTGGCAGAAAAACTGCTGGCTGACAAGGCAGACTAACATTTTTTGATTTTATCTCCTCTGTGCGGCCCGTCTGGGCCGTCAGGGGAGTTTTGTCGCAAGAAAGCCGGCACGACGGCCCCCTTGCGGAAATGATAAGGCCCGCCGAAGCAGGCGGTCCGCGCTAGAATACGGGCGGCAGCTGCAAGAACTGCTGCTTTTGGAGGTTCTCTGAATTTTATGAAAACAAAAGGCAAAGCATGGCATCTGATCGCCACAGTGCTGTTGATCGTGGTATTTGTGTATACTGCGTTCTTCGGTGTGTATGCCAAGTACGGCGATACGACCACGACCTACATCAAAGGTGCAAAGGATATCCGCTTCGGTGTGGATATCAAGGGCGGTGTCAACGTCACCTTTGTGCCGTCGGATGGCTACGATGCTACCGAAGAACAGCTGGAAGCAGCCCAGCTCGTCATTGAGAACCGTCTCGTGGCGCTGAATGTGACCGACTACGAGCTGTATGTGGACAACAATTCCGACAGCCTGATCCTGGAGTTCCCGTGGCAGTCCGGTGAGACAGATTTTGACCCGGAAGCTGCGATCGATGAGATCGGCACCACCGCCTATCTGACCTTCCGCGAGGGAAGCAGTGCGGACGGTGAGCTGATCTTGGACGGCTCCATGATCGAGAGCGCCGCAGCTCAGTATGGCCCCGTCAGCAATGGCGGTGCTTCGGAATATTTCGTCTCCTTGAAGTTCACCGATGACGGTGCCAAGGCATTTGGCGATGCTACCACAAAGCTGGCTGCATCGGGCGGCACCATCAGCATCTGGCTGGACGATGAAAACGTGAGCACGGCTACGGTCAATACTGCTATTACCGATGGCTCTGCCATCATTACAAGCTCGGCTTCCAATCCTTTCACGCAGGAGCAGGTCGTCAAGATGGCCCGCCAGATCAACTCCGGCGCACTGCCCTTTGCACTGACGGTGGACAGCTATTCCACCGTCAGCCCCAGCCTGGGCGAGAACAGCCTGAGCGCCATGGTTCTGGCCGGCCTGATCGCCTTTGCACTGATCGTGGTGTTCATGACGATGCTGTACCGTCTGCCGGGCTTCCTTGCATGTATTGCACTGGCTGGTCAGGTGGCAGCAACGCTGGCGTTCGTTTCCGGTTACTTCCCGGTGTTTGAAAGCTTTACCATGACCCTGCCCGGCATCGCAGGCATCATCCTTGCCATCGGCATGGGCGTGGATGCCAATGTTATCACGGCAGAACGCATCAAGGAAGAGCTGAAAAACGGCAAGTCTCTGGATGGCGCGCTCAAGAGCGGTTTTGCCCGCGGCCTGACCCCCATCGTTGACGGCAACGTGACCATCGTCATCGTGGCCATCGTGCTGATGGGTGCCTTTGGCCCCTCGGACGGCATGTTTGCAAAGGCACTCCACTTTGTGTTCTTTGCCTTTGGCCCGTCCACTGCCGGCACGATCTATGCTTTCGGCTATACGCTGCTCACCGGCGTGCTGCTGAACTTTGTGTTTGGCGTGTTCGCAACCCGTGTGATGATCCGCGGTGCGGCATCCATCAAGGCTCTGCGCAACCCTTGGCTCTACGGTGCAGAAAAGCCCGGCAAGGAAAAAGCCGAGAAGAAGCCCATCGACTTTGTGGGCCTGCGCAAGCGCTTCCTGACGATCTCCTCCTGCCTGATGGCAGCCATCGTGCTGTGCGCTGTGGTTTTGGGTGTCCATCTGGATACCGAGTTCACCGGCGGTGCCATGATCACCCTGAGCTACGAGGGCAGCTTTACCATGTCGGATGTGCAGAAGGTTGCATCCTCTGCATTGGAGAATAACGGCCTGACCCTGCAGACCGGCGAGAATGTTGCTACCGGTGACCAGACCCTGAAAATCTCGATGCCCGGTACCGAAACAGTGACTACCGAGCAGGTGGCCAAGCTGCTGGACAGCCTGAACGAAAGCTGCCCGGACAACAATTTTGAACAACTGTCGCTAAGCAACGTCAGCGCTGCCATGGGCACCAAGTTCCTGCAGAAGAGTCTGGTTGCCGTGGTGTTTGCACTGGTGCTGATCCTGCTGTACATCGCCCTGCGCTTCAAGAACATCGGCGGCCTGACCGGCGGCATGATGGCAGTGCTGGCATTGGTGAACGACCTGATGGTGGTGTTTGGCACCTTCGTGTTGCTGCGCACCGCGCTGGATGGCAACTTCATTGCCGCCATGCTGACCATTTTGGGCTACTCCATCAACGATACCGTTGTGGTCTACGACCGTATCCGCGAGAACCGCACCCTGATGGGTAAAAAGGCATCCTTTGAAGGGCTGGTGAACCACTCGGTGAACCAGTCCGCCCGCCGCACCCTGATCACCACCATTACCACAGTGATGGCGCTGGGCGTTATGTGCATCGTGGCAAAGCTGTATGGTCTGGACAGCATCTTTACCTTTGCGTTCCCGCTGATGATGGGCATGATCAGCGGCGTGTACACTTCGCTGTGCGTTTCCACCTCTGCGTGGGTGCTGTGGAGTGAGCGCAAGCCCAAGACCAAAGCCTAAAAACACAGCCCGGTCAGACCGGACAGGAGGAACAGAACATGAAGTGTCCCTATTGCGGAGCCGAGGAGTCCAAAGTGATCGATTCCCGCCCCACCGAAGACAGTGAGCGCATCCGCCGCCGCCGCGAATGCCTGAGCTGCCATATGCGCTTTACGACCTATGAGGTCGTGGAGACTGTTCCGCTTGTGGTCATCAAAAAGGACAGCTCCCGTGAGCCGTTCGACCGGCAGAAGCTGCTCAACGCCATGGTGCGTGCCTGCGCCAAGCGGCCGGTCAGCTACGAATCGCTGGAGCGTGCGGTAAGCAGCATTGAGCAGACGCTGCTCAGCTCCTACGACCGTGAGATCCCCAGTGTGCGCATCGGTGAGCTGACCATGCAGGAACTGAAAAAGATCGACGAAGTGGCATATGTTCGCTTTGCATCGGTCTACCGTCAGTTTGCAGACGTGGAAAGTTTTTTCAATGAGCTGAAAAAGCTGATGGGCGACCGCAAGGAACCACAGAAATAATTTGCATCAGAACACCGGCTTTCGCCCAATGGGGCAGGGCCGGTGTTTTTGTTTATACCAGCCGGTGCGAGAGCCATTCCAGTGTTTCCACCTGTACCTGTGCGCGGCGCAGCTCACCAAAGGCTTCCTCTGGGGCACCCATTTCCAGGTGTCCGTCCGCCGCCCGCAGCGCAGCTTCCAGCTCGGTAAAATCTGCGGTGCGCAGCAGGTGGTTCATTTTGGTGCGCATTTGGTCGCACCGGTCGGCACCATCAGCAAGCGCCTGCCGGGCGGCAGGGTAGTCGGCATTGCGGATGGCTTCGGCGGCGGTGTCAAGGTCTGCCGAGATCACATCCGCAAAGCTCTGCACCTTCCAGCTGCTGTAAAAGGCCACGCTCAGCAGTACGGCCACAATAGCGATACATGCATAGATCCGTTTCATCCGCTCACCTCAATGGGAGCCGCCGGCACGGCGGTTCTCTTTTTTTAGCAAAAAATAATCCTCGGTCTCGTTGCCGATCAGCAGCAAAATTTCTTCCGGCAGCAGGGTGTTGGTCTGCGCCGTGCGTTCCAGCCACGCGCGGTCCTTGCCGCACCAGCGCAGGTTGTCTTCCAGCACCTGTCCGTCCAGCACAAAGGGAATGGTGGCGTTGGTATGGGTCACCTTCAGCTGCAGGTCAGCAAGACGGGCTGGCTCTTTTTCTGGCCGCAGTGCTGCCGAAAGGGTGCCGTTCGTCTCGATCACCGCGTAGGAGACCTCCCGTGGGTCAAAAATATTTTTACCGCGCAGCGCTTCCATCAGGTCGGCTGTGGTCAGCCGTAACATCCGCAAGGCTTTCTGATCGATCTGCCCGTCCAAGATCACCGTCTTTGGTCTGCCGGAGAGAAAGTTGAAGAATTTCTGGCTGCGGAAGCTCAGCACGGAGCCCAGCAGTTCCAGCGCTGCAATGAGAAACAGCGGGATCAGGCTGGATGTGATGGGCACCTCTTCCGATTCAATGGAGATGGATGCCAGATTGGAAATGAGAATGGTGGACACCAGTTCTTCGGGCTGCAGTTCGCCCAGCTGGCGCTTGCCCATCAGCCGCATGGCAAACAGGACGCACAGATAAATGATGATCGTGCGGCAGATCAGAAGCTTCAAGTAACAAGACCTCCTGTCGTTTCTGGCGGAATGGATGCCGCTGCAGCCGGGCATACTGCTGTGCAAAGGAGTGGTTGGATGCGGCAGTTATCACAGAGCCTTGCGGCAAATCTTGCGGTGCTGGACAAAATGTTTGGCACCTCTGCGGATTATTATGCCAAGGAGATCACGATTTATCATTGCAGGGGAAGCATCCTGCTGTTTGACGGCATGGCAAGCCTGGATTCTTTGTGGGAGCTTTTACTGGATGCGGCCAGCCGTCAGGCACCGCCGCAGCAGGCAGGCCAGCGTTGCACCGGGCCGCAGGTCTTTGAGCTGATCCTGCACGGCTCAGCCTTTCCGGCAGAAAGTGAGCCGGTAACAGATCTGGCTGATCTGATCAAACGAATGACGGCAGGCATGGCGGTCTTACTGCTGGACGGCTGCGCAAAGGGCATTGCCTTCTCGGTGCAGGGACTGAAGTTCCGCTCGGTAGACGAGCCTTCCGGGGAGGGCAATCTGCGCGGCTCCCGCGAAGGCTTTGCCGACCTGCTGCGGGTCAATCTGAGCCTGCTGCGGCGGCTCATCCGTACCGAACATCTGGTGCAGGAGGTGGCGCAGGCCGATACCGAAATGCAAACGGAATACGCCATCTGCTACTGCAAAAACAGGGCAGACTCCGCCATGGTGATCCGTGTGCGCAAAGCGCTTGCCGCTGCAAAGCCGGAGCTTTTGCTGGATTCCAGTTATTTTGTGCCGTGGCTGCTGCCGGGCAAGGCGCGGCTGTTCACGCCGGTAAGCTACACCGAGCGGCCTGCCGTGGCGGCGGCAAAGATCTGTGAGGGCAAGATCGTGGTGCTGGTCAACGGAAGTCCCTCTGCCATGGTGCTTCCGGCTCTTTTCTGCGAAAATTTTGAGTGCTTGGACGATTATGCATCCACCGCCGTGTTTTCCTCTTTTCTGCGCATCCTCAAATATGTTTCGTTCTACCTCACAGTATTTCTGCCGGGTGTGTTCGTCTGTCTGGCGGTCTACCTGCCGGAGCTGATCCCACCGCAGCTTCTGTACAAGATCGAAGCGGCGGAGAAGGCCACACCGCTGCCGCTGTTTGCGGAAATGCTGCTGGTCATACTCATTTTGGAGGTCATCCGGGAAGCAGGTCTGCGGATGCCGCAGTCGCTGGGGCATTCGGTCAGTCTGGTGTCCGCGTTGATCATCGGCGATGCTGCCATTGCCACCGGGCTTATGAGCACGCCGGTGATCTTTGTGGCAAGCATCACGGCCATCGCGGTGTTCGTCACGCCCTCTTTGTACGAGCCTGCTACGCTGCTGCGTCTGGGTGTGGTGCTGGCTGCAGGTCTTGCCGGGCCGGTGGGCCTTGCGGGGGCTTTTTTTGCAGTTCTGCTCAGCCTTTCCGGCACAGCCTGCCTGCAGGTGCCATATCTGGCGGCGCATCCGTTCCCGCAGCGGCCCATGGAAGAGGATGGCATCATCCGCCGCAACTACCGCCGCCTTTCAGCGCACGACTTTAATATCTGGCAGAAACGTGAGGGAAAATGATGCAAAAACAGAAAGGCTTTTCTGCTCCCGTGCTGGCACTGAGCGTGTGGACAGCTGCGCTGGCAGAAGAAATGCAGACCGGTATCTCTCCGCGTGGGATGATCATTCATGGAGCGGTTCAGGCTCTTTTGCTCACATGCATCAGTGGGGTGTTCTCTGCCTGCTGGCAGCGGGCAGCCATGCAGTGGGTCTGGCTGTTTTCCGCAGGAGCATGGTTTCTGGCAGAGTTGTTTGGAACCGTAATGCAGGCCCAGAACATCTGCCAGCAGGAGTTCCGCTCCATGGCGCTGATCGGCCTGCTGCCGCTTTTGCTCTGGGCAGGGTGGTGTATTCCGCCTTCCGGCTGGGATGCTCCGGCACGGGTGCTGTGGTGGTTCGTGCTGCTGGGTGGGCTGGTCTGTCTGACAGGGCTTGCCGGGCAGATGGACTGGGCGCACCTGCTGACGGCAGATGCTGTGCAACTGACCCGCTGGCCGCGTGTTCCGCTGTATGCGGAGTATTTGTTCTGGCCGCTTCTTGCAGGTTATGAAGAGCCGCGCAGCATGTCCTGGCTGCCATGGCTCACCTTTCTGGTACAGGCGGGTCTTACTGCCGGGATGTGCCTCGTATTTGGCGCAGCGGATTACCCGGCACAGGAGCTGCTGCGGGCATGGAGCGCAGATGTTTTCTCCCGCATGGATGCGCTGCTTTTGCTCATCTGGCTCACCTGCGCGATCTTCCGCACCGGCTTTCTCTGCGCGGCAGTGCGTACCGTGTGGCAGCGCGCGGTGCAGTGCGGGAAAGGAGCGGTAAAATGAAGCAGAAGAAACTGCGCTCTCTCAGTGCGGTGCTTTTGATAGGGTGGTGCCTGATTTTTCTGCGCTGCGAGACCACCGAAAAAAGCATGGTTCGTGCGCTGTATCTTGCTCAGAAGGAACAGTCCATCACCGTAGGGCTGCTGTATCAGGCTCCGGAAGCCGCCGCCGATGCATCCGAGGCTTCTGGGGCTGTGCAGCTGCAGTTGGCGCAGGCGGACACGCTGGCAAAAGCGCTGGCGGCGGCTCAAAAGCAACTGCCGCAAAAGGCGGATTACCGCCTGTGCGATTATCTGCTGATCGATCAAGATGCATCGGCAGAGCTGCTTGCAGCGTATGAGCGTACGGTGCTGGAAAACAGGCAGGGCAGGGTATCGGCAAAAGTTTCTGTGCTGGAAATGGACGATGGATTTTTGGAGGAACTTCCAGCGGAAAAGCAGGAATTTCCGAACAAACTGCTTGAGCAGCTCAAGCAGTGCGCAGACCAGATGCCGAGGCTTTACCAGTATCAGGACGGAATGCTTCTGCCGCAGCTGCGGGCAGAGAAACAGGAAGTGGCACTTGCAGATACAAGCATCCTCTGGCGAGTGGAAAACAGCATTGAGCTGGAGGCCCGGCAGGCGGAAACAGCGCGGCTTTTGCTGGAAATGGGCGGCGTGCATACGTTCTGGCTGGAAGGTGAGCCGGTAACGGTCCGCCGATGCAGCGTGTCTGTCACCCTGCAGGAAGAAACTGCCAGTCTGCGGCTGGACTGTCAGCGCAGCTATGATACGCCGCAGCCCAGCGCCGCACAGTGCGAACAGCTGGCAGAACTGTGCACGCAGACGGTGCAGTCTTTCTGGCAGCAGGGCATCGACCTTGTGCATCTGCAGCAGCGCAGTGCATTGCAGAACGGTGTGGACAGAGAAAAGATCACAATAAAAAACGCCTGCCCGCAATTGCAGGCAGACGTGAGATTTTTACCGATGTGATTCAGTTGGCAGTGGGGAAGGTGACAGTAATGGTAGTGCCCACATCCACCTGACTTTCCAGCTTGATGCGTGCGTTGTGGATGCGTGCGATATGCTTGACGATGGCAAGGCCCAGACCGGTACCGCCGGTAGCCTTGCTGCGGCTCTTATCCACACGATAGAAGCGCTCAAACACGCTGGACTGTGCTTCTTTCGGGATGCCGATGCCGTTATCGGCCACAGTCAGGGTGCAGTGTCCGTTGCGGCTGCAGGCTGTGGTGATCTGTACCTTACCGCCGGGACGATTATAACGGATCGCATTATCGCACAGGTTCTGGCATAGCTCGTCCAGCAGGGCACGGTTGCCGTGCACAAGAGCACTTTCGCCCAGACAGTTCAGCGAGATGTAAGCCCGGCGGGCATTCAGCTTCTGGCGCTCTACGCAGTCCTTGGCAACGGTAAGCAGATCCACTATCTCCATCTCCGGCTCAGAACCGGCTTCGCTGGCGTTGTCCAGACTGGAAAGCTGCAGGATATCGTTCACCAGCTGGATCATACGGCTGGCCTCCACATGGATCTTCTGGGCAAAGCCCGGCACATCCTCAGGCTTTGCAATGCCGGTCTCGATCAGCTCCGCATAGCCGGAAATACTGGTCAGCGGGGTCTTCAGCTCATGGCTGACATTGGCAGTAAACTCCTGCCGCATCTTTTCATTGTTCTCACGGAGGATGCGGTCAGAGTGGATGCTTTCGGCAAAGGGGACAAGCTCCTTATAGGGAACATTGTCCTGAATATGATCCAGATCTTCGGTCATGCTCAGCACAGGGGAGACCAATGCACGGGTGAGCAGAGCTGCCAGCACAGCGGCGGCCAGCATGAGTGCAACGCAGCTCAGCACGATGGCAGGCAGGGTCGAATCATAAATAGACCAGACCGTTTCTGCATCCTGTGCCATGCGCAAAATCTCACCGTTGGGCAGCAATATGGCATAGTAATAGGTCTCGTAGCCCATGGTCTGGGAGTCGCGGATGTCCCGGCCCACACCTTCGGTCATGGCCTGACGGATCTCCGGGCGGGAGAGATGGTTCTCCATAGGCTGATCGGTAGCAGATTCAAACAGCACACTGCCGTCCTGCGAGATCAGGGTGATGCGCAGATCATTGGTAACAAAGAACGAAAGCTGCTGCGGGTCCTGCACCAGATCATAACCGACGCTTGCCAGATCGGCTTCCCGCTCAAGGCTGGTCCATGCCTGAGCCGTGAATGCCTTGTGAAAAACAAAGATGCAAAGCGCCGCCGTGAACAGCAGACCAAGGAAGCCCATCAGGAACAGGCGGTAGCTGATCTTTTCTTCCATGCTGCGCAGCTTCATTCTTCACCGGTCTCCTCTTCATCGGTCAGCTTGTAACCCACCTTGCGCACAGTGCAGATGTATTTGCCGGCATCCCCCAGCTTTTTGCGCAGGGTGCGGATATGCATATCCACAGTGCGGCTCTCCACCGAAATGTCGGTGCCCCACACCACCTGCAGAATGGTCTCGCGTGTCACCACCAGATTGGTATTCTCCAGCAGCAAACGCAGCAGGCTGTACTCCTTGTAGGTCAGCTCCACCGGCGTTCCGCTCACAGTCACGTTGTGACGGGCATTGTCCAGCAGGATCTCGTGAAAGCTGAGTACGTTGGGACGTGCTTCCGGAGCCGAGCGGCGCAAGGCGGCGCGCACCCGGCTCAAAAATTCCATGATGCCAAAAGGCTTTGAGATGTAATCATCGGCACCGCAGTCCAACCCGCGCACCGTGTCCAGCTCGCTGGACTTAGCCGTGACCATAATGATGGGCAGCCTGCGCAGGGAAGGGGTGTTGCGCAGCTTTTTCAGGATGGAAAAACCGTCCTCACCGGGCAGCATCACGTCTAAGATCACCAGTTCGGGCTCAGCAGCGTGCATGGCCTGCCAGAACAGCTCAGAGCTTTCAAAGCTGGTCACTTCGTATCCGCTGGACTGCAGGGCATACTGTTCCAGCTCCCGGATGGCGGCATCGTCTTCAACAATATAGATCATTTGTCAAAATCCTCCGCAGATTGATTTTCAGGGAAGAGATAGCGTTCACGGTAACGGTCAAGACGGCGATGGAATTCCTCACTTTCCTTGGTGTCATTGCCGTGACGCAGCTCGTTGAGGTATGCGTGGGTATCAAAGCTGTCCTGTGCAACCTCGATCTGTGCAACGGCTACGTTGCTGCAGTGGTCGCACACACGCTCATAGTTGGTCAGCAGGTCGTCCAGCACAAAGCCATATTCAATGGAGCAGCTGCCGGCCTGCAGGCGGGCAATGTGGTGGGCCTTGATGGCACGTACCAGCTCGTTGACCACGGCTTCCAGCGGTTCCACCTTGCTGGCAAGATGCAGATCACCCTTGCGGAAAGCATCAGTGGTGCGGTTCAGAATATCCTGCACCGCATCCTCCAGCACCTGCAGCTCGTCGCGGGCATCCTGCGAGAACTGGATTTCTTTGGTGTGCATCTCTTCGGCAGATTCCATCAGGTTTACGGAATGGTCGCTGATGCGCTCAAAATCGCTGATGGTGTGCAGCAGAGTATTTACGCTCTGGCTGTCGGCATGGTTCAGCTCACGGCTGGAAAGCTTGACAAGGTAGGTGCCGAGAGCGTCCTCGTAACGGTCTACCTGCGTCTCTTCCTCGCGGACTTTCTGCGCAAGGGTGTCGTTCCACTCATGAGTCAGGCTCATGGCCTGCATCACGCCCACACGGGCAAGCTCTGCCATTTCAGCAGTTGCAGAGCGTGCACGCTCCACGGCCACGGCAGGGGTGTTCAGCAGGCGGTCATCCAGCAGCGCAAAGCTTTCCTTTTCCGGCGAATCCGGAATGGTGAGGATGGCAAGCTTTTCCAGCAGGTTTGCAAAGGGCAGCAGCACCAGCGTTGCCACGATATTGAACACCGAGTGCACCACAGCGATGCCCCATGCCTCGATGGTGGTGTTCACAAAAGCAAAGTGGCAGACCGTATTCAGGCCGTAAAAGCCGACAAGGAAGATGGTCACACCGATGATGTTGAAGTACAGATGGACCATGGCAGCACGGCGTGCATTCTTGTTGGCACCCACAGAGGAGATCAACGCAGTAACGCAGGTGCCGATGTTCTGACCCATGATAATGGGAATGGCACTGCCGTAGGTGATCACGCCGGTGGCGCTCAATGCCTGCAGGATGCCGACGCTGGCGCTGGAGCTCTGGATGATGCCGGTAACAAGGGCACCCACCAGAACGCCCAGAAGGGGGTTGGAAAAGCGGGTGAACAGGCTGGTGAACCATGCCTCGTTCTGCAGGGGCAGGACGGCGTTAGACATGGTGGTCATGCCAGTCATCAGCACGGCAAAGCCGATGAGGATGGTGCCCACGCCTTTTTTCTTCTCACTCTTACACATATACAGCAAAATGCCGATAAATGCAAGCAAAGGACTGAAAGAAGTGGGTTTGAGCAGATTGATGAGGAGGCTGTCGCCCTGCAGGCCGGAAAGGCTCAGGATCCAGCTGGTGACAGTGGTGCCCACATTGCTGCCCATGATCACGCCGATGGCCTGATGCAACTCCATGATGCCGCTGTTGACAAAGCCGACCACCATGACCGTGGTAGCGCTGGAACTCTGGATCACAGCGGTGACGCACAGGCCAAGGAAAAAGCCTTTAAGGGGGTTATCGGTCAGCTTGCTCAGGATCTTCTGCAGCTGGCCGCCGGCCTGCTTTTCCAGTGCTTTGCCCATGATGTCCATGCCGAACAGGAACAGGGCAAGACCTCCAAGCAGGGAAAAGACATTGAAGATGGTCATAAAGATTTCCTCACTTTTGTTTGACGTGTTTTTGATGTGTTTCTCCTGATTTTGAGTATACAGATGCAATGTAAAATCCAAAATCGAGGGAATGTAAAATCCGTGTAAAGGTAAGAAAAATGTAAAAAATCAGTACATGGCTGCGCTGCTGCGTGCATTCTTGCCGGGCTGCGAAAAAGCCGCCCGCACAATATTGTTTTTTACCGATCGTTCTATTATAATAATAAGAAGGAATCCTGTACGGTACCTGACAGCAGGCAGGGCTGTGCAGCAAAAGGGGAGCACAGGAGGAACAAGAATGGGCACATTCAATGTCTCGCTCAAAACGCTGACCGACCGTGTCAGCATGGAAGTTGTCTATACGCCGAAGGAACTGGATCAGATCTGTGTGGAGATCGCCGAAGTGAACCGCCCGGGTCTGTTTCTGGCGGGCTATTACGATTATTTTGATAAGCTGCGTCTGCAGATCATGGGTCTGGCCGAGATGAACTTTCTGTCCGGCCTTTCACCGGAAAAACGCTACGAAGCGCTGGATCAGCTGTTCCGTCAGCAGCCGCCGGCTGTTATCGTCTGCCGCAGCGAAGAACTGACCCCCTTCCCGGAAATGCAGGAGCTGGCCCAGAAGCATGGTGTTGCACTGCTGCGCTCCAACGAGACCACCTGCACTCTGATGGGCAGCCTGATCAGTGTGCTGAATCTGGAACTGGCACCGCGTATCACCCGCCATGGTGTGCTGGTGGAAGTGTACGGCGAAGGCATCCTGATCCTGGGCGACAGCGGCATTGGCAAAAGCGAGCTTGCCATCGAGCTGGTCAAGCGCGGCCACCGCCTTGTGGCAGATGATGCGGTGGAGCTGCGCAAGGTGTCCAACCGCCAGATCATGGGTACTGCCCCGGAGAATATCCGCCACTTCATTGAGCTGCGCGGCATTGGCATCGTCAATGTGGCCCGTGTGTACGGCGTGGGCGCGGTCAAGCTGAGCGAAAGCCTTGACCTTGTGGTTCAGCTGGAAGCATGGGACCCCACTAAGAACTACCAACGCACCGGTCTGGAAAACGAATACTACGACATTCTGGGCGTCAGCATTCCCAGCACCAGCATTCCGGTCTCACCGGGCCGCAATCTGGCTGTCGTGCTGGAAACTGCAGCCATCAACAACCGCCAGAAGAAGATGGGTTACAACGCAGCGCGTGAACTGCTGATCCGTCTGGGTCTGGACGATAAAATGGATTGATCCCACACCGCAAAAGGAGCAAGTTATCATGGAACGATTCAAGCAGAAACTGCAGGCAGCAGCGATCCCGTTCAGGGAGAACGAACCGCTTGCGGCGCACTGTACCTTTAAAATCGGAGGCCCGGCAAAGCTGTTTGTCATGCCGGAAAACGAGCAGCAGCTCTGCAGTGCAGTTGCGCTTTGCAAAGAGCAGGCTGTCCGCTATTACCTGCTGGGCAACGGCAGCAACATCCTGTTTGCGGACGAAGGCTTTTCCGGCGTGGTGATCGATGTTTCGGCACTGGACGCAGAGATCGCGGTGGAAGATACAGTCCTGACCGCAGGCGCAGGTGTCCGCCTTGCGGCACTGTGTAAGGCGGCACTGAAGCATGGCCTGTCCGGGCTGGAATTTGCCTACGGCATCCCCGGCACGGTGGGCGGTGCAGTGTATATGAATGCGGGTGCCTACGGCGGCGAGATGAAGGACGTGCTCACCACAGTGCGGTATCTTGCGGCAGAAGGCGAGGTCAGAAAAGTGCCTGCCGCAGAGCTGGATCTCCGCTATCGCCACAGTATTTTTGAAGAGAACAGCGGCTGCATCCTCTCGGCACAGTTCCATCTGCAGCCCGGAAACGCAGCGGACATCCGTGCAAAAATGGATGAATTGATGGCCAAGCGTGTGGAAAAGCAGCCGCTGGATAAGCCCAGCGCCGGCAGCACCTTCAAGCGCCCGGCGGGTGCTTTTGCGGCTGCGCTGATCGACCAGTGCGGCCTGCGCGGCTATCGCCACGGCGGCGCAGCCGTCAGCGATAAGCACTGCGGCTTTGTGGTAAACCTTGGCGGCGCTACCTGTGCTGATGTGCTGGCACTCTGTGACGAGGTGCGCGCCATCGTAAAGGAGAAGACGGGCTACGACCTTGAAAAAGAGATCCGGGTCGTCCGATAACGGAAAAAGCAAAAAAGGAGCGGTAGATCAGATTATGGAGCTGTTGATCGTCAGCGGACTTTCCGGTGCAGGCAAGTCGGTGGCTATGAATGCGCTGGAAGATATCGGTTTTTTCTGTATAGATAATGTTCCGGCCGGACTGCTGCCCAGCATCACTGCATTTTCGGAAGCGGGCGACAGCCAGCTGGAGCGGGTGGCTCTTTCCATGGATGTGCGCGGCTGCCGCACCAGCGAAGAGATCGAGCGTGCGCTCGACAAGCTGGATGAGCAGGGTGTGGATTATAAAATTCTATTTCTGGATGCCCCGGACGATGTACTCATGCGCCGCTACAGCGAGACCCGCCGCCGCCACCCCATCAGCATTGCCGAGGGCATTTCCACCCGGGAGGCCTTTGCAAAGGAACGCAAAATATTGAAGCCTTTGCAGGAGCGTGCAGATTACGTCATCAATACCGCCCTGCTTTCTACGGCACAAAACAAAGAACGCATCTGCGATCTTTTTGCAAAAAATGGCGGAGCCAAGGGCGCCATGCGCCTGACCGTGATGTCCTTTGGATTCAAATTCGGCATCCCGCCGGAGGCAGACCTTGTGCTGGATGTGCGCTGCCTGCCCAACCCCTTCTACGTGCCGGAACTCAAGCATAAGACCGGCCTTGATCAGGATGTGGTGGATTTTGTCATGAGCCACCCGGAAGCGCAGGAACTGCTCAAACGGTATGAGAACTTTTTGCAGTATGCACTGCCGCTGTACGTCAAGGAGGGCAAAAGCCAGCTGACCATTGCGGTGGGATGTACCGGCGGCAAGCACCGCTCTATTACATTTGCGCGCAAGATCGCGGAATACTGTACCTCGCTCGGCTATGAGCCGGGCGTGCAGCACCGCGATGCCAAACGCTGACAGAATTCGAGGAAGTATGAGTAGTTTTGCATCCCGCGCGCGGGAGGAAATCGCGCAGCGCAGCATCCAGAAGGATTGCTGTGTGCGTGCGGCAGCTTATGGCATTGCGTGCTTTGCCAAATATTTTGATGCAAAGGGTCTGGTGGTGCAGACCGAGCAGAAGGAGACAGTGCAGGCTGCCCAGCAGCTGTTCGCACGCTGCGGCGTGCAGGGCGAGATCCTGCACAAGCAGCGGCCCAGCGGCATGCTGTATGAGTTCAACATCCGCGCGCCGGAGCAGGTGGCCCGGATGCACGAGCTGTTCGGCACCACGGGCAGCGAGACCAGCCTGCAGATCGACCCCCGCCTTATCCGCTGTCAGACCTGCGTCAGTGCGTACATTGGCGCAGCTTTTTTGTGCAGTGGAACGGTCATTGATCCGCAGAAAGAATATAATCTGGAATTTCTTACCTCCCGCACCAATCTGGCACGGGACTTTGAAGCGCTGCTGGCAGAGCATGAGTTTGCACCGCACCGCACCCGCCGCAACGGCGTGAACCTGATCTACGTCAAGACCGGGGCCAATGTGGAACGGCTGCTCAGCTTTATGGGCGCTGGAAACGCTGCAGAGGAAATGCATGCACAAAAAGCCTTCAAACAGGTGCGCAACCAGACCAACCGACAGACCAACTGTGATACGGCAAACCTTGGCAAAACGGCCCGTGCCAATGCGCAGACGCTGAAGGCCATCCGCTTTCTGGAAGAGCAGGATGCCCTTAGCACTCTGCCGGAGGTGCTGCAGGAAGCCGCTGCCAAGCGGATGCAGTACCCGGATCTTTCGCTCACAGCGCTGTGCGGCTGCTTTGAGCCGCCCGTGAGCAAATCCGGCCTGTCGCACCGGATGAAGAAACTGGAGGCATTGGCCGAAACGCTGCGGCAGAATCTGGAACAGGAGGCAAAAGCATGAGCGAAGCATTAGCCAATACCCGGCCTTTTGTCCATCTGCACATCCACACAGAGTACAGCCTGCTGGATGGTGCCTGCCGCATTGACCAGCTGATGGATCGCGTAAAAGAGTGCGGACAGACCGCCATTGCCTGCACCGACCACGGCGTGATGTACGGCTGCGTGCAGTTTTATAAGGCTGCAAAAAAGGCTGGCATCAAGCCCATCATCGGCTGTGAGGTGTATGTGGCCACTCGCACCCGCTTTGACAAGGTAAATAAGATCGACGGAAACAACCACCTGATCCTGCTGTGCAAAAATGAGACCGGCTACAAAAATCTGATCAAAATGGTGTCGGCCGCCTTTGTGGAGGGCTTTTATTCCAAGCCCCGCATTGATAAGGAACTGCTGGAAAAATATCACGAAGGTCTGATCTGCCTGTCGGCCTGTTTGGCAGGCGAAGTTCCGCAGGCCATTCTGGCGGGCGATTATGAGCGCGCCAAAGCAGCAGCGCTGTGGTATCGAGACCTCTTCGGCGAGGAAAACTATTATATCGAGCTTCAGGACCATGGTCTGGAAGAGGATAATACTGTGCTGCCGCAGCTCATCAAGCTTGCACGGGAGACCGGCATTCCCATGGCGGCCACCAACGACTCCCACTATCTGCGCAAGGAGGATGCCAAAATGCAGGGCATCCTGCTCTGCATCCAGACCGGCAAGACCATTCAGGATGCGGATAAAATGGAGTTCCAGACCGACGAGTTCTATGTCAAAACGACAGACGAAATGTACGAGCTGTTCTCCATGGTGCCGGAAGCCTGCGAGAATACCGCCAAAATTGCCGAACAGTGTAACTTTGATTTTGATTTTGGACACACTAAAATTCCATATTACAAAGCGCCGAACGGTATGGATAATCAGGCGTTTTTTGAAAAGCTCTGCTGGGAAGGTTTGGAGCGCCGCTACGGCCCCAATGTTCCGCAGGCCAACAAAGACCGTCTGGAATACGAGATCGGCGTGGTCAAAAAGATGGGCTACACGAACTACTATCTTATCGTGTGGGACTACGTGAACTACGCCAAGAGTCAGGGTATCCCGGTAGGCCCGGGCCGTGGCTCCGGCGCAGGCAGCATTGCGGCTTACAGCGTGGGCATCACGGATATCGACCCCATCCGTTATAACCTGATCTTTGAGCGCTTCCTGAACCCGGAGCGCGTCAGTATGCCGGATTTTGATGTGGACTTCTGCTACGAGCGCCGTCAGGAAGTGATCGATTACGTCAACCGGAAATATGGTGCCGACCATGTAGCTCAGATCGTCACCTTTGGCACCATGGCCGCCCGCAACGCCATCCGCGATGTGGGCCGCGTGATGGGCATTCCGTATCAGCAGGTAGATGTTGTGGCAAAGCAGGTGCCCATGGAGCTGAAAATGACGCTGAAACGTGCGTTGGAGGTATCGCCGGAACTTAAGCGGATGTACGATACCGACCCGCAGGTCACAGAGCTGATCGACACGGCCTTGAAGGTGGAGGGCATGCCCCGCCATGCTTCCACCCATGCGGCGGGTGTCGTCATTACCCCGGAGCCTACGGACTACTATCTGCCGCTGGCCACCAACGACGGCCTGCCTGTGACCCAGTTCAACATGACCGAAATCGAAGAACTTGGCCTTTTGAAGATGGACTTTTTGGGCCTGCGCACGCTGACCGTCATTCATGACGCGGAAACTGCTGTGCAGAAGCACCACCCGGAGTTCTCCATCCAGAAGCTGGATTACGACGACCCGGACACCTACAGGATGCTGGGACAGGGAGACACCGAGGGCGTGTTCCAGCTGGAATCTTCCGGCATGAAGCAGGTGCTTGTGGGCCTGCAGCCGCAGAACCTAGAAGACATTATCGCTCTGATCAGCCTGTACCGGCCCGGCCCCATGGATTCGATCCCCACCTACCTGCGCAACCGCCACGAGCCGGACAAAATCAGCTATAAGACCCCACAGCTGGCCCACATTCTGGATGTGACCAATGGCTGCATCGTCTATCAGGAGCAGGTCATGCAGATCTTCCGGGAGCTGGCAGGTTTCTCTTTTGGTCAGGCAGACAATGTCCGCCGTGCCATGAGCAAAAAGAAACATGCCGTCATGGAGGCCGAGCGAGAGCACTTTGTGTACGGCTGCACCGATCCCGGCAACGAATGCCCCGGCTGTGTGGCAAACGGCATCTCTGAGAAAGTGGCCAATGAGATCTACGATGAAATGTCCAGTTTCGCTTCATATGCGTTCAATAAGAGCCATGCGGCCTGCTATGCCTATGTGGCATTCCAGACGGCCTACCTCAAGTGCCATTATCCCAGTGAGTTCATGGCGGCTTTGCTGACCAGTGTGCTGGATAACACGGATAAGGTCATTGAATATTCCGGCGAGTGTGCCCGCCTTGGCATCAAGGTGCTGCCGCCGGATGTGAATGTTTCCAACGGCGGCTTCACGGCGGATGGAAGCGGTCAGATCCGCTTTGGCCTGAATGCGGTCAAAAATGTGGGCCGCAACCTGATCGAGAATGTGGTGAAGGGGCGGCAGAATAAGCCTTACACCAGCCTGTACGATTTCTGCAAGCGGATGCATGGCAATGAACTGAACCGCCGGGCAGTGGAGAGCCTCATCAAGGCCGGCGCATTCGATCATCTGGGCAACAACCGCCACAGCCATGTGGAGGCCGTGGAGGGCATTCTGAAGAGCATTGAGACCGACTCTCGGCGCAATCTGGATGGACAGCTGGATCTGTTCTCGGTGATGAGCGGGGAAGCACAGAGCGGTGCTTCCGAGGATAACTATGAAATAAAACAGCTGCCGGAATACAGCCATAAGGAACTGCTCCAGCAGGAAAAGGAAGTCAGCGGTCTGTATCTGTCCGGTCATCCGCTGGATGCTTACCGGGAACAATCGGCACGCATTGCATCCCACACCATCAAGGATCTTACAGGGGAAGATGCCCATGTGAAGGATGGAGAAAAAGTGCGCATTGTGTGCGCGGTGGTAAAAAGCCGCATGATGACCACAAAGTCCAACAGCATGATGGCTTTTACCAGCGTAGAAGACCTGACCGGCACCATGGAAGTGATCGTATTCCCAAAGGTGCTGGATGCTTTCCGGGATTCACTGCACGAAAATGCAGTCGTCGTGATCGATGGCAGACTGTCGGTACGGGAGGATGAAGCTTCCAAGCTGCTGGCAGAGAGCATCGTCCCGATCGAAAATTACGATCCGGCCCGACTGGATAACGGCAGGCCGGACCCGATGAAAACGGCAGCAAAGAAGCTGTATATCCGTGTGCCTTCCCGCAGCAGCAGGGAATATGCAAAGGTGGTCAATCTGCTTGGCATTTTTGATGGGGACATGCCGGTGCTCCTGTATCTGACCGATACCAAGCAGTATCTGCGTGTGCCGCGCCATCTGTACGCATCCGGCCATCCGTTGCTGTTCAAAGAGCTGGAAAGGCTGGTCGGAACGGACAACATTGCAACAAAATGACATTTCCGTGCACGAATCTTAACGCAAATCCGGCGGGATGGCTGTTTCCAAAATAAGGCGTTTGTGTTATAATGATTCAAGGCAAGTGAAGTGCTTTGGACAGCGTTAAAATGGAGAGCGCTGTGATACCATTGGGTAAATGAAGAAACAAATTGGAGGGAAACTCTCGTATGGAAAAGCAGATCAAAACGATTGGCGTATTGACGAGCGGTGGTGATGCTCCTGGCATGAACGCTGCCGTGCGCGCCGTAGTCCGTACCGGCCTGCATAAGGGTTACCGCATGATCGGCATTCAGCGTGGCTACAATGGCCTGCTGAACGGCGAATGCTTTGAGATGAACCTGCGCAGTGTGTCGAACATCATCTCTGCAGGCGGTACCATTCTGTATACCGCCCGCTGTCTGGAATTCAAGACCAAGGAAGGTCAGGACAAGGGTGCAGAGAAGTGCCGCGAACTGGGCATTGATGCGCTGGTGGTCATTGGCGGCGACGGTTCTTACCGCGGTGCTCGTGAGCTGGCCCACCGCGGCATTCCGATGATCGGTCTGCCCGGCACGATTGACAACGATATTTCCTGCACCGATTACACCATTGGCTACGATACCGCCATGAATACCGCGCTGGAGATGATCGACAAGCTGCGCGATACCACCCAGAGCCACGACCGCTGCAGTGTGGTCGAGGTCATGGGCCGCAACGCCGGTTATATTGCTCTGAATGTTGCAATTGCTTCCGGCGCTATGGCTGTTCTACTGCCGGAGAAGGAATTTGACATGCAGCGTGATATTCTGGATAAGATCGCTGAGACTCAGAAGACCGGCAAGCGTCACTTCATCATTATCGTTGCCGAGGGTGTCGGCCATGCACAGGAGATCGCAAACGAGATTCAGGCACGCACCGGCATCGACTCCCGCGCCACCATTCTGGGCCATGTCCAGCGCGGTGGTTCTCCCACTCTGCGTGACCGTGTGAATGCTTCTGCAATGGGCTACCATGCCGTGTGCCTGCTGGAGCAGGGCAGGTATAACCGCATCGTCGGCATGAGGGGCGAAAAGCTGGTGGATTACCCTGTGGATGAAGCTCTTGAAATGACCAAGACGCTTGACCCGGTGCTGCTGGACGTTTGTAACACCATTTCTATCTGATTTTTGGACTGAATTGAACGTAAATACGTGAAATACGGCATCTACAGATTGGATAAAATGTAGACAAAATCGGGTCACTCCTACACATTCCCTGTATTCAAATGCAAAAGTGGTATAAGGAATTATGGGATCTTTTCAATCTCATTTTTAAGCCAGTCGATGCTTCTTTGGGTATAAACACGTTCAGTAAGGTCTTTAATATGGTGTCCAACAAGTCGTTTGATGGCATATTCGTCCATGTTATACTTTTTGGCCATTGTAACAAAAGTAATACGTCCATCATGGCCTTTATGTTCAGGGTTCAGTGACAGCAGAGGAACGACTTCGTTGACAAGCTGCACGGAAAAAGAGGCATAGCGCATTTGCGTGACTTCGCCTTTTACGGTGTTCTGATGATGGAAACCACGCTGGCGGATCGTGAAAAATAAATAAGGCGAACCTGCTTCGAGCGCTTTTTCGTAGCGGGCTTTTACCAGGTTGTAAATTCGGGGATGAATCGGCACTGTTCGGTTTATCCCCGCTTTTGTTTTTAAGCCGCCTGTAAATGTGCCCACATCCATATCAACATCCTTCATTTTCAGGTCGCATAGTTCTCCGGGACGCCAGCCAGAGTAGCACTGAATTAGAATCATGTCAATGATAGGATGCTTGTCTATATTTGCCCATAGAAGATCGAGTTCTGCTTCGGTATAGGGAATATGACTATTCGGTTTGCGGACATACCCCGAATCGATCGTGAACATACGAGCATAATTTTTATCGACGAGTTCGCGGGAGACTGCATAATCAAAGAGCAGATTATAAAGATTTTTCATTGAGTCTTTATTATTGTTTTGTGCATGGCGAGTTTCTCCGGCGTAAACGATGGTTCCGTTTTCAATACAATTCTGCAGGTGCGAGATATGAACGTCGCGGACAAGCATGTTATGAATCGAGGAGGAGTAGGCCCATGCTCTTTTATAACGGGAAATCGTAGAAGAATCCACTTTTTTCTCTTTCGTGGTCAGCCACATATCAAAAAGGTCCTGCATGGTTGTTTTATTGCTAAGGTCAAATGGATGCGCGTTGTATTTCATAAGCGCTTCATATGCTTCATTATACGTTTCAAAATAAGCGACCGGACGGAGCGGGCATACGATCGGTTTGCCTTCATCAGTTCTTCCGGCTGTGACCATTGCCCGAAAGGGCTTGCGAAGATTACGCCCTCGGACTTCGGAAATCTGGCCGAATCCATTGGGAAGACGCATATGTTTTTTCTTTTTTGGTGGCAGCGATGACTTGGATTTGAGCGGGTAACCGCAATGAGGACAAGCTGCTGCCTTATCGCTCACTTGTAGACAACACTCTGGACAGAGTTTTAACATAGAAACCTCCTTCAATCATTGTATAAATTTGCCATTTTCACTCAAAAGCTCGGTCAAACCGGGCTTTTTCTGTTTGAAAAAGCTATTCTAGGTTAAACGATAGATTTTTGCTTGTCAATCCTTCAGGGCGAAAAAGATAAAAAACAGCACGCGGGGGACCATTTTTGCAAGTATCATCCTTTTTGAGCCTGGGAACGTATTTAGACGCTCCTAGAGTAACACAAAAGGAGTACGATAGAATGGATAAAGCTAGATTAGAAATGGGTTCAGTCCCTGTGCGGGTCGCGGCACGAGTATACGGCAGAGATCCTGCTTGGGTGAGAGCTGGAATCATCGCTGGGTGGTTACCGATTGGAGAAGCGACTAGGAACGGAAAGCGCGTTACGGATATTCAGCAGATGAACTCAAAGCTGGGCAGGATCAGCTATTACATCTCACCCAAGCTCCTCTATGAGCAGACCGGCTATGAATGGAGGGGCGAAAAATGAGCAGAGAACGTGCGGAGCTGTCAAAAAAGAACCCATACCACATTCCGAGATAAGGTGATTTGCCTCTCTATGATCTGCACGGCATTTGCCATGATCTGCTGGTGCGTGGGGTACTAAGCATATGCCCAGGAAGACATACTCTGAGCTTTGCCAGCATGCGACCTTTGAAGACCGCTTCCATTATTTGCAACTCCACGGCAAAGTTGGATTTGATACTTTTGGCTTTGACCGGTGGCTAAATCAGGATTTTTACCAGTCAAGAGAGTGGCGGCAGTTCCGGGACAGGATCATTGTGCGGGATGCAGGGTGCGATTTGGGATGTTCCGACCACGAGATCACGGATTGGGTGATACGAAATGGAAAGCCCATTCGGCCGCGCATTATTATCCACCATCTGAACCCGCTGACAAAAGAGGACGTGCTTCAGCACTCGGACGCACTGCTGGACCCGGAGAATGTGATCTGCGTAAGCGACCGTACCCACAAGGCCATCCACTATGGAGATGATACGATCCTGAAACCGGTGTACACAGAACGAAAACCGGGCGACACCTGCCCATGGAGGAAATGACATGTACCCTGTACGAAAATTCAATGTTGCGGAAGCAGCATACAGCACAAACCTGCGGCTGAAGATGCAGGAGACAGAAGGAATGGTGCGGTGTATTACACCAAGCCGGGAACGCAGTCTGGCACTGACGAAGCTGGACGAGGCATTGTTCTGGGCAAATGCAGCCATTGCAGCCGAGGGCGTGATGGACCACGAAGAATAAAAGAAAAATAATGATCCTTATAGTGAAGTGGTAAAAGAAAAGTCGATGATTGCTGGGAAGAACCATCGACGATGTATTAGCATTGGGGCACTGAGATCTTTGGAAAGAACTCACGCACGGCTTCGTCAGCAATCCACTGGGTAATGGATGCATCGATTTGAGCCAACAATGCATCGCGGGAAGAATCAGCAATTTGGGTGAGACTGAAGGCCGATTTACTTCCATTTTTGGAAATCAAGGGTGAACCGGTGATGCGGTTCAACTTTTTCAAAGATGCATTCGGAATGTTACGAATTCCCTTTTGCGAGAGACCTGTAAAAACGGTGTAAACCAGTTTGTACAGGCAACTTCCGATTTGTGCTTTTCTTTGAGCACGCAACAATGCTGCTTTTACCATTTCGCTATAAGGATCGTTGTTTGCTATCATGGCAAGGCTAACGACCATCATCAGTTGACGACGTTCCACATTTTGTCGGTCTTTCGTGCTGAGATACTTAATTTCTTCTATGCGAGTCTTAATCAACACATCAGCTGCAACAATAGAGCTCGGATAATGCAATAGGGCATCGTTAGCTTGACGGCGACAGGCAAATATAACATTCTGACCGTTGAAAATTTGGCGATAAGTAGTATCGCACTGTACGCGAACATTCGACTGTTCAACACATACAGCATTCATTAAACACCCCTCCTTTATTTTGGGAGAAAAGTATAGCATGAATGCAGATGGATGTCAAACGAGTTATAGGAAAGGAAAATTTAAAATGGACAGTATCCTGACCTCGGTGAAGAAACTCCTTGGCCTGACCGAGGAGTATACGGCGTTTGATGCAGACCTTATCATGCACATCAACAGCGTGCTGATGATCCTGCGGCAGATTGGCGTTGGGCCGCAGGAGGGCTTTGGCATCAGCGATGCGACGGCAACATGGAGCGAGTTTTGCCAGAACAGGGCGGACATTGAAGCTGTAAAGAGCTATACGGCACTGAAGGTGAAGATGCTGTTTGACCCGCCGCAGAGTTCCAGCACGATGGAAGCAACCAAAAACCTTATCAGTGAACTGGAATGGCGGCTGTATGCCGAGTGCGACAGGGAGGAGAAACAATGCGGATGCTGAAGTTTGCCGTGGAAGGGCAGCAGCTGGCAAAGCACGGCGATTTTACCGGCGTGACAGCCGGAAGCAAAGGTTATCTGCGCTGCCGCTTTGAGCAGAGTGACCCGGAGTGGCTTATGGCCAAGAAAATTGCTGTGTTCAACGACGAATATGCGGTGACTGTGAGCGCGGAAGGTGAGTGCGCCGTACCCGACGAGGTGACGGACGGAAAAAGCTTTAAGGTGTATCTTGCTGGCCAGAATGGCAAGACGCGGATGATAACAAACAAGGTACTGATCGAGCAGGTGAAGTGACATGATGGATTTGGACAAGCAGTTTGCCGAGCTGGCGGATACGAGTGCTGAGGACAGCACCTGCGACTTTGTGATCGACGAAGACCTGCGCATAATTGCCATTCCGGAGCGGGGTGTGGTGCTGGGCGTTGAGGGAGATAAAGACGCGAACCGCATCCGATTTAGAATGAACAAAACATGGCGCGGATACGATATGTCGAAGTTTGACCTGCGCATCAACTACCAGAATGCAAACGGTGACAAAAACTATTACACGGTGACGAGCAAACACACTGAAGGCAATGCGGTGGTGTTTGACTGGATTGTGGCGGCGGATGCTGTAGCGTATCAGGGCGATGTGTTCTTTATTGTGGTGGGCCTTATTACCACTGGCGGAATGGTGAACTGTGCGTTCCACACGACGCTTGGCAAGGCAAAATGCCTGGAAGGCCTGGTGGTAGACACAAAAACTGACATTTCTGAGATCCGGGACTTTATGGCGACGCTGAAGGCGGAAGTGGAGGCATACGGACAGACCTTTGTGAATGCCGCTGCCGCCAGTGCAAAGGCAGCAAAGGCCAGCGAAACAACTGCTGCCAGTTCGGCCAGTGCGGCAAAGACCTCGGAGACAAACTCCGTGGCCAGTGCGAAGGTCGCAAAGACGAGTGAAACGAATGCCAGCACCAGCGCAAGCGCAGCAAAGACCAGCGAGACCAATGCGGGTACCAGCGCCGCCAGTGCTCAGGCCAACGCAAAGAAAGCCGAAGCGGCGCGAGATGATGCCAATACCAGCAAAACCGCAGCTGCTGCCAGTGCAGCAGCCGCAAAAAAAGATGCCCAGACAGCATCCAGCGCGGCCAGCACTGCCACAGGTGCGGCAAGCGCTGCCAAGACCAGCGAGACCAATGCGGGCACAAGCGCATCCAATGCGAAGGGCAGCGAAACAAAATCCGGTGAATACCTGCAGGCCATAAAGGAATATTTCGAGCAGGTGCGCACCATTACGCTGGGCGCGCAGGGCTGGTATGAGACCTCAGACGCCCTGACTGCTGCGGTGCCCGTGGGTGAAAACGGCTGGTGGGCTGTGGTGGGCACCACGGACAGCATCTGGGTATGGGACCGCGACACCAATGCCTGGCGTGACAGCATGGTGACGGTAAACATGAGCGACTACTACACCCGCACGCAGGTGGATGAAAAGCTGACTGACAAAGCAAACAAGACCGCCGATGACCTGAACACGATGATCAACACGCTGAGTACGGGCAGCGCCACCCCGCAGGATGCAGATTACTATGTATCCCAATATGCCGGCGGCGGAAGCACAACGACCACCTACCACCGTCGGCCCATGAGTGCGCTGTGGACCTACATCAAGAGCAAGGCAGGCTCTGTGTTTGCGGCCAAGAGCCACACCCACAACTATGCCGGTTCCGGTTCTGCGGGCGGCTCGGCCAACAGTGCCGTCAAACTCGATACCGCAACCGCGGGCAGTGCGACGAAACCGGTATATATCAGCGGTGGCAAGCCGGTGGCCTGCACTCACTCGCTGGGCAAGGATGTACCGGCCAACGCCGTTTTTACTGACCACACTTACACCAAGATGACCGCCGCCACTGCCAGCGCGGCTGGCAAAGAGGGCCTTGTGCCTGCACCCGCAGCCGGTGCACAGGGTAAATTTTTGCGCGGGGATGGGACATGGCAGGCCGTTGCGGCCAAAGAAGCCGTGGATGCCATGCTGGCAGAGATTCAGGCGCAGGTCGCAAAAGCTGGCGCGCCGACCGAACGTCTGGCCTTTGTCACGCAAATCTCTGCAGGCAATTGGGGCTGGAATAACACCATAAGCTGTGAAGCCACCATTCCTGAAGGTATGGATTTCATCCGCATCACTCCGAAGAATTTTAATTCTCCGTATGTGCTCCAGTTTTCTCCTGATAAGGATTTAAGCTTTAAAGCTGGAGAGAACAATGCGATATCCGCGATCTGCTCAACTGGTGCTACTTTCAAATACACCGCCAGCGACCGCAAGATCAAAATAACCGTCTTTAGTGCCGATATCGGCAGCACCTGCATTCAGGGCTATAAGTATGGCACCGCCGCCACTCCCTGCATCGTCTGGACTGAGGGCGACGGCACATCCGCTAAAGACCATGACATCGATTATATCGAGATCAAGGAGCGGTGGAATGCAAGCAGCTCTAGTGACTACAAGAACACCGTGGAAGCTGTTGCCCGCGTCGTGAAAGGCAGCAAGTATACGACCGAAGGCGGTGCCACAGTCACTTTTGCCAGCGACGGCACCGTAACGGCCAGCAACTATTCCGGCACGCTTGTGGGCTACCGATACATGACGCTGACGGAAGTTTCAGAGCAGTTAGCATCCACTCAATCCGCTCTGGCCGACGCAGACGCTTTGAACCTTGACCAGGACTACCGCCTAACTCTTTTGGAGCTGGGCGTGACCGATGATGAAACAACCGCATGAACAGAAAGGAAGGACTACTATGGCACTTTATAACACCTGCAAACGCATGATCGAGCGCGGCCAGACCGCCGGTATGGCAAAGAAGCTGGATATCTTCTATGCTGCCAACAAGCTGACCGATGAACAGTACGCAGAACTGACCGAGATGCTGACCGAAAAGGCCAACGCAGCAGAGACTGAGAAATAAAAACAGGAGCTGAAAAATCAAAATGGCACTCTCGAACACGGCGACGCCGATCTACTACGGCCGGTTCCGGGAGGCCGTGATGCGCGGGGAGATCCCCGTTTGCAGAGAGATCAGCATGGAGATGAACCGGATCGACGACCTGATCGCAAACCCGGGCATCTACTATGACGATAAGGCCATCAACGGCTTTATCGCGTTCTGCGAGGACGAGCTGACCCTGACTGACGGCGGCGATGTGAAGATGCTGGACAGCTTTAAGCTGTGGGCAGAACAGATCTTTGGCTGGTACTACTTTGTGGAGCGGAGCGTGTATGTGCCGAACCCCCACGGGGCAGGCGGACACTACGAGACCAAGCGCATAAAGAAGCGGCTGGTGACGAAGCAGTATCTTATCATCACACGTTCGGCCGCAAAGACCATGTACCTGGAATTTTTGCAGGCGTACTTTATGACCGCCAACACGAACACCACCCAGCAGCTGACCACAGCGCCTACTATGAAGCAGGCCGATGAAGTGCTGGCACCCTTCCGCACTGCGTTGGCACGGGCAAAGGGGCCGGTGCTGAAGTTCATGACCGATGGCAGCCTGCAGAACACCACTGGCGCGAAAGCAGACCGTGTGAAGATGGCAAGTACCAAAAAAGGCATTGAGAACTTTGTGACCAACAGCCTTTTGGAAGTGCGCCCCATGACCATTGAAAAGCTGCAGGGCAGGCGCGACACAGTGGCGACCGTGGACGAATGGCTGAGCTGTGACATCCGAGAAGACCCCATTGGTGCCATTGAGCAGGGCGCGGCGAAAAACGAGAACTACCTGATCGTTGCGGCAAGCAGCGAGGGCACGGTGCGCAACGGATGCGGCGACGACATCAAAATGGAATTGCTGAGCATCCTGAAGGGGGAGTACATCAATCCGCACGTTTCCATCTGGTACTACAAGCTGGACAGCATTGAGGAAGTTGGTCAGCCGGAGATGTGGCTGAAGGCAAACCCGAACCTGGGCAAGACCGTAAGCTACGAGACCTACCAGCTGGACGTGGAACGAGCCGAAAAATCGCCCAGTGCTCGGAATGACATCCTTGCAAAGCGCTTCAACCTGCCGATGGAGGGTTACACATTCTTTTTCCCATATGAGGAGACCCTTTGCCACCGACCGAGAAGCTACTGGCAGATGCCATGCGCCATGGGCGCGGACCTGAGCATGGGCGATGATTTTTGTGCGTTTACGTTTTTGTTTCCGCTTTCAAGCGGATATTTTGGGGTAAAGACGAGGGACTACATTACCAGCTACACCCTGAGCCAGCTGCCCGTGAGCCGGAGAAACCAGTACGAAGAGTTCATGAAAGAGGGGACACTATTCGTATTTGACGGCACGGTGCTGGACATGATGCAGGTGTATGAAGACCTTGATAACTTCGTGCAGCAGAACCAGTACGACGTGCGGGCGTTTGGCTACGACCCCTACAACGCGCAGGAATTCGTGGAGCGCTGGGGGCAGGAGAACGGCACCTTTGGCATTACGAAAGTAATTCAGGGTGCGAGGACCGAGAGCGTGCCGCTGGGCGAGCTGAAAAAGCTGAGCGAACAGCGGAAGCTGCTGTTTGACGAAAAGCTGATGCAGTTTGCGATGGGCAACTGCATTGCACTGGTGGACACCAACGGCAATCGGAAGCTTTACAAGCAGCGGCAGGACCAGAAGATTGATGCTGTGGCAGCTATGATGGATGCTTACATTGCGTGGAAGCAGAACCGGGATGCGTTTGAGTGATTAGAGCAGCTTTTGATAGATGTCACCGTTAGGAAGAAGATAGAGATCCGTTTGTTCCGAAGGTTTGCTGAGGGAATCTTTTATGACGGCAAGCATCGGATGCTCTGTCTGCTTTTTTAAGGAGCTATTGATAGCAAAAACTTTTTTATCATCTGGCGAGTATGGAAAATCGATGAGCTTGTGGATTCCGCTATTGTGATACTCTTGAATGTTTCTTTTATAACTATCGAAAGTTGTCAATGACTGGTTCCTTGCGATTTCAAGAATCTGTGTTGATTCATCAATGACAGAATGAAGATAGGATTCATCCCAGTTCTTGGAATAGTATACCTCCATGACTGCACTGATTGCATATAGTTGAGAAGCAATGTCGAGGTTCTTTTTTATGTGGAGAATCTCTGACGGCGTTTTCGCTGAATCAGGCAGATTTATTTTGTGAGAGAGTTCGGAAGAGTAGAAATCAATGTCAGCCATTGCAGTGATTTTTGCCTGCTGCAAATTTACGATCGTGGCAATTCGCTGTGGCTCAACGAACATGATAGAAGAATAGTTGCTCAAGGCATATTGGGCGAACGATAGAGTTGATACAAGTTCTGCACGTTTTGTTGCTTCCAAGTACTGAATTACTTCGTCAAGCTTTTTGTTGATTTCAGACAACTCAGATGTTATAGCCGAGAGAAAATACTGGCCTGTAACAAAAGAAATAAGAGTGAATGATTGAAATAAAGGGGATTGTTCGATCTGATAGAGAGAGGCTGTTCCGGCAATTTTGCCATTTGACCCGATAATTGTTGAAGCCATGCCTCCTTGATGGAGTTTCATCAGACTGCCTTCAACGCCTTCAGGAAAACGCAGAATATATGTCTGATTGGAGTTGAAAGCTGTTGCGGAAGGTATAAGTTGAAGCAAAGAATCAGCTGCAATGCCAATTTGCTTGGGAAAAATCACCTTTCTAAAACGCTTTGAGTCTGAAAAATCGCAATTGTTTCCATATAAGATGGGCATACATCCAATTTCTGTTGGCAGATATTCGGACATAAAAAGATTCCTGTCCATAAAAACTCCTTACCGTATACGGGGTCGTTAATAATCAAGAAAGAAAATCGTTGACTTTATCAAAAATCTGGTCAACGGTGTTGCCTTGATTTGTTTCTGCACAGTAGCGGACGACAATATCAGTATCGGTGGGATACCATGTATCGGGGCTGTAGTCTGGAGCGCCATCAACAACGACTTCGATGATCTCATACTGTTCGCCCTTGTGGCCGGAGACAGCTTCGGTAGTGACATTGACAAAGCCGTGATCTTTGAGGTTCTTTGCGAAGGTACGGGCGTCATCGTCAGAGGAAAACTCGGGAATAGAGGCCTGACCCATGGATAAGCGAGTCGCCGCGATTTCTTCTTGCTTTAAGGAATCGAGCTTGGCTTGATGATCGTGCATATCTTCTTTGTGCTGTAAATAACCGAGACCACCGAATGCGATGGTAAACCATACGACAAGCAGGATGATGACTTTTCCATTACGAGACTGAAGAAAATCTATAATTCCTTCCTTAATGGAGTATTGATTGCTCATGATTTTCTCTTTACGGATACGTTTTTTCTCTTCTTCCAGCTTCTCAGCTTCTTGCTGTTCGCGCTCCCATGTTTCTTCTTGACGCTTTTCTGCTTCTTTGGCTTTTTGATGTGCTTCAAAAGGAGCAGCAAAAACACCGATCACACGATTTACGTTTTCTGCGTTCTTGATCTTGGCTTCATCAATGATGCGCTCGGTGTGCTCAGATTTGGAGTAGTTTAGGTTGACATTGACGTTAAAGTTGATTTTCGTGCCGCAGTATTCGCAAAAGACAACTGCACGAGATGGGTCCGAAATGGTAAGTGTTTTGCCGCACTTTGGGCATACAATAGTATTCATAAAGTGACTCCTTTTCCCTCACACGAAAAATGGCTGTTAAAGCCAGTATAGCACAAACATGGATAAAAGCAATAGAGCATGAAAGAAGGTGAGTAGATGACAAATCAAAATGACTGGTGGGAGCATAAAAAGAACTGCGCACTCCACCATTCAGGCATCAAGGGCATGAAGTGGGGCGTGCGGCGCTACCAGAACCCGGACGGCACCCTGACTGCGGCGGGACGCAAGCGCTACGGTGCAGAGGGCGAGACCGGTGAGGAAAAGCCCGCCTATGCCCCGAAAGCACCGAAGAAAAGCGCCGGCGATTACACCGACGAAGAACTGCGGGCCCAGATCAACCGGATGCAGATGGAAAAGCAGTACCGCGACCTTGCAGGGCAGACCAATGTGCGGGAGGACGACCCGAACAAGGAACTGAAGCTGGAGCGGGAGCGGCTGCAGCTGCAGAAGGACGTGAAGAACCTGAAAAAGGAGATCAACGGCGGGCAGACCTTTGTGAAGACCGTATTCACGAATGCGAGCCAGCAGGCTTTGACCAAGATGGCCACGGGCGCAATGCTGTACGCCGGAAAAAAGACGGTGATATCCATCTTCAACAACCCAGATCTGGCGAATGCTGTCGGCACGGGTAGTCTGGATAAGGAAAAGAAAGACGACAAGTAACACCGGGGAGGAAAAAATCAAAATGGCGATAAACGTTGGCTCCCGCCTGAAACGGGCGTGGAACGCCTTTACGAACCGGGACCCTCCCGGGAAGAACTACTATGGCGGAGGGAGCAGCTACCGGCCTGACCGGGTACGGCTGAACCGTGCGAACGACCGCACGATCATGACCGCCATATACACCCGCATTGCCATGGACGCAGCGGGCATCACAATCAACCACGTAAGGCTCGATGAAAACGGACGCTACGACGAAACCGTTGATTCGGGCCTTAATTGCTGTCTGAACCTTTCCGGCAACAAGGACCAGACCGGCAGGGCGTTGCGGTATGACATGTTCCTCTCTGTACTGGACGAGGGCGTGGCAGCGCTGGTGCCGGTGGACGTGGATGTGGACGAAGAGACCGGCAAAGAAAAGATCCTTTCCATGCGGGTGGCAAAGGTGAAGGAATGGTACCCCGATGATGTGCGGCTGGAAGTGTACAACGACCAGACCGGGCAGAAAGAGGAGATCACCCTGCCGAAAGCAGAAGTGGCCCTGATCGAGAATCCGTTCTACGCCGTGATGAACGAACCGAACGGCACCATCCAGCGCCTGATCCGCAAGCTGAACCTGATGGACGTGGTGGATGACCAGCTGGGATCTGAAAAACTGGATCTTATCATCCAGTTGCCATACGTAGTGCGCAACGACATCCAGAAAAAGAGAGCGGACGACCGGAGAGCTGAGATCGAACGGCAGTTGACCGGCTCCAAATATGGCATTGCCTACACCGATGGTTCGGAACACATTACACAGCTGAACCGCAGCCTTGAAAATAACCTTCTGAAAACCGTGGAATACCTGACCAACATGGCATACAGCCAGTTAGGCATTACCCCGGAGATCATGAACGGTACGGCAAGCGATGCGGTGATGACGAACTATGAGAACCGCACCATTGAACCCCTCGTGGCAGCAGCCGTGGACGAGCTGAAACGAAAGTTTTTGACCGAAGAGGACCGGAAGGAAGGCCGCGAGAGTATGATGTACTTCCGCGACCCGTTCAAGCTGGCACCGGTGAGTGCTGTTGCCGAGATGGCGGACAAGTTTACCCGCAACGAGATCCTGACAAGCAATGAGTTCCGGCAGCTGCTGGGAATGAAGCCCTCGAAGGACCCGAAGGCGGACGAACTGCGGAACAGCAACATTTCGCAATCCGACGCGGAGATTGCTGAGAGAAACAAAACGATCACGGCTGGAAAGGAAGCCGTAGAAAGGAGTATGGCAAATCAAAATGGCGAAGTTTGATTATGACTGCAGCGGCTGGGCCACGAAGGCTAAGACCAAGTGCTATGATGGCCTGACCATTGCACCGAATGCGTTCCAGGAATGCGACGGTAAAGTTGTGACCATGGTGTACAACCATGACCATGACAACCTGGAAAACGTCCTTGGCCACTGCCTGCTGGAGAACCGCCCCGGGGGCATGTATTGCTACGCAAAGTTCAACGATACGGATACCGGCCGTACCGCGAAGGCCTGCGTGGAAAATGGCGACCTGAACGCTTTTTCCATCTATGCAAACTGCATCAAGAAGACGGGCAACACGGTCCAGCACGGCATTATTCAGGAAGTGAGCCTTGTGCTGGCAGGCTGCAACCCGGGTGCGCTGATCGACGAGGTGGTGAAGCACAGTGCCGACGAGGACTACGAGGGCGGCGAAGCATTCATCTACACAGACGGCGGCCTGAGTATTACCCACGGACTGGACCCGGACGGCGAACCGCTGGACGACCTTGTACACAGCGGCAATGCAGCGACCGACGAAGTAACACAGGAGGAAGCCAAGATGGCGGACGAACAGAAGGACGGCAAGACGCTGAAAGAGGTGTACAACAGCATGACACCCGAACAGCAGGAGTGCTGCCACGCACTGGTGGGCATGGCCCTGGAAGAGCGTGACGGCAAAGAGACTGACGGTGAGGAGGAAAAAACCGTGAAGCAGAACGTATTTGAGAAGGACACGAAGGGCACCGTGCTGAAGCACAGCATTGACGAAATCAACAAGGTGGTGAAGACCGCCAAGACCTGCGGCACCATGAAGGCTGCTTTTGCAAACGCCGGCATTGAGGACAGCGAGGTGAACGCTCTGTGCCACGGCATTGACAACATCGACTGGCTGTTCCCGGAAGATCACCTGCTGGACACCACGCCCCGCATTATTGACAAGCCTGACGACTGGGTGAGTGTGGTGATGGGCGGCGTGAAGCACATCCCGTTCAGCCGCTTCAAGAGCCTGTTCGCCGACCTGACCGAGGACGATGCACGTGCCAAGGGTTACCTGAAGGGCAACTACAAGACGGAAGAGGTGTTCGGCCTGCTGCGCCGCTCCACCGGCCCGACCACGGTGTATAAGAAGCAGGAGCTGGATCGCGACGATGTGGTGGACATTACCAGCTTTGACGTGGTGGCATGGCTGCGCAACGAGATGCGCTACAAGCTGAACCGTGAGCTGGCACTGGCCTACATTCTGGGTGACGGCCGCATGGCAGCAAGCCGTGACAAGATCGATGAGAACTGCATCCGTCCGGTGTTCAACGACGCCGATCTGTTTACCATCAAGGTGCAGGTGAAGACCACCGGCCTTTCCACCGTGGAGGACAAGTACAAGGCCTTTATCAAGCAGGCCATCCGTGCCCGCAAGGACTACCGCGGCAGCGGTACCCCGACTATGTTTACCACCGAGGATGCCCTGACCGAGATGCTGCTGCTGGAAGACGGCATGGGCCGCCCGCTGTATACGGACGAGGCCGCACTGGCCCGCAAGCTGCGTGTTGCCAAGATCGTGACCATTCCCGAAATGGAAGGCCGCAAGGGTGCCAAGGGCGGTGATCTGGCTGCTGTGATCGTGAACCTGGCCGACTATACCGTGGGTGCGGACAAGGGCGGTGCCGTGAGCATGTTCGATGACTTTGACATCGACTTCAACGCACAGAAGTACCTGATCGAGACCCGCTGCTCCGGCGCACTGACCAGCCCCTACAGCGCTATGGCCATTGAGTGGGCTGCATGAGAGACTCCTTCAGTCTCACAGTCCACCTGACGGCGGCGCTGTTCGTCAGCTCCCTCATTGAGGGAGCCTTTTTCAAAGGAAAGGATGATAGAAAATGCTGAACAAGCTCTATGAGCAGGGCAAGGACCTGCACGTTGCAAACTATGTGGCCTATGGCAAGACCGCTGACCACAAGCTGTATGCCGACGAAGGTTATAATGAGACCGTGGCCAAGGACGAGATCGAGGATGCCTTCGTGAAGGGCCGTCTGGTGATCGTGGAGGGCGCAAACTATCTGGTGCCTGTGGCCTTTGGTGCGACCGGTGTGATCACCGTTGTGGCCGGTGAGACCGTGAAGACCCAGGCATGGGCTGCTTCTGCCGAAAAGTAAGCAGAAAATTCAAAATGGAGTGAAAGTGCTATGAGCAAGTGGTTTGGGAAGCTTGGTTTCGTGGAGACCAAGGAGACAGAGCTGAGTGTGCACTCGGAGATTGTGACAGAGCGTGACTGTTACGGCGACCTGACACGGAACACGCGCAGATTACAGTCCGGCGACAAGGTGAACGATGATATCAGCCTTGCGAACACGCTACCTATTTATAAAGGAGGACAAAACCTATGGCAAAACTGAATTGGGACGTTGACGGTACCCGCAAGTTCCACGCCGGTGTTTCGCACGGCGTGGTTTACCCCAAGGCCGATGGCGAGGGCTACGACAATGGCGCTGCATGGAACGGCCTGACCGGCGTGACGGAAAGCCCCAGCGGCGCAGAACCTACCGACCTGTGGGCTGACAACATGAAGTACGCCCGCCTGATCTCCGGCGAGGACTACGGCTTTACCATTGAATCCTATATGTACCCGCCCGAGTTTGAACCCTGCGACGGTCTGGCTGCCCCGGTGAAGGGCATCCGCATCGGTCAGCAGAAGCGCAAGGCATTCGGCTTTACATGGCAGACCAAGGTGGGCACCGATCAGGACCCCGATGCCGGTTACATCATCCATGTGGTGTGGAATGCGACCGCAAAGCCTGCTGAGAAGAGCCACGAGACTATGAACGACAGCCCGGATGCCGAGACCTTCAGCTGGGAGTGCGATACCGTGCCTGTGAACATTGCAGACCTGAAGGCTGCGGCGGTGGCAGAGTTTGACAGCACTGAGCTGACCGCAAAGCAGATGAAGGCCGTGGAAGACCTGCTGTACGGCACCGACAGCGAGAATGCAAAGCTGCCCACCCCGGACGAGCTGCTCGCTGCAGTAAAGGCTGCTGTGTAAAAAACGCCCTCTCATCGCGCAGTCCGGCATTTGCCGGTGCTGCTTGCAGCTCTCCCGAAGGGGCGAGCTTTGCTGAGAGAAAAAAATCAAAATGAACCGATAAGGAGAGATTAAGATGCTGAAAAAGACCATTTCCTATACCGACTATGACGGTAACCAGCGCACCGAGGACTTCTACTTCAACCTGTCGAAGGCGGAGATCACCGAGATGGAGCTGAGTATGGAGGGCGGCATGCGTGCCTACATCCAGAGGATCATTGCAGCGAAGAGCCAGCTGGAGCTGGTGAAGCTGTTCAAGGATGTGGTACTGAAGAGCTACGGCAAGAAGAGCGCAGACGGCCGCCTGTTCATGAAGAACGACGCCATCCGTGCTGAGTTTGAGGCACATCCGGCCTACAGCATGATCTACATGGATCTGGTGACGGACGAGGCCAAGGCAAGCGCCTTTGTGAACGGCATTATGCCCGCCGACATGCCGAACCAGAACCCGGCTATGGAAATGGCGGCGACCGTGAGTGCTGCGTCGGCATTGCCGTCGGTGAATATGGGCTGAGAAACCCTCTCACCGCTCCGTCCGACTGAATGTCGGAGCGTCACAGAGCTCTCCCGAAGGGCGAGCTGTGTTTAGAGGAAGAATGATTTTGCCGCTTCGGCGGCTAGGGATGACCGCGTAAAAAACGGCCATCCTTTTATTTTTTTGCCTTGGAAAAGACACGCATTTAAGAGCACAGGGGGAGTGAAAGAATGCTGGAATTGCATATTCCCGGCGAAGAACGCTGGGATGAGCGAACAAACATGTTCGTATACGACGAGCCGGTAACTTTGAGGTTGGAATACAGCCTGCTCTCCCTGTCTAAATGGGAAAGCAAATGGCACAAGCCGTACTTGAACGAAAACGTGAAGAAAACACGCGAAGAAACGCTTGATTTCGTCCGATGCATGACCCTGACAAAGGGTGTGGACCCGACCGTATACACAAGACTGCGGCGGGAAGACTGGCTGGCCATTCAACGATATATGAGCGACCCGATGACGGCCGCGACCTTTAAAGACCGCAAAGGCGGCAAGAAGCGCGCACGCTACCAGACGGCAGACCTGTTTTACGCCGCCATGGCAAGCTACGGCATCCCGTTCGAGTGCGAAAAGTGGCACCTGAACCGGCTTTTGGCGCTGATCCGGGCCTGCGGGGAAGAGAACCTGCCGCCCGAGAAGATGGGCAGACACGAGCAGGCGGCGCACATCCGGGCGCTGAACGCACAGCGCAGGGCGAAGTTTCACTCGAGGGGGTAAGAGCTTTTGAGCAAGGTAATTGAGATCCGGCAGAAAGGCGACTTTAAGAAAAGCCTGACCTTTTTCAGCCACATCAAGAGCTGGAGTGTGCGGCCAATTTTGGAAAAATACGGCAAGCTGGGTGCAGAACGGCTTGCAGACGCTACCCCGAAAGCCACCGGAAAGACAGCGGCAAGCTGGAGCTATGAAATCAAAATGGACAAGAGCGGGGCCACGCTGTGCTGGAAGAACTCCAACATTGTGAACGGAGTGCCCATTGCGGTGATCTTGCAATACGGACACGGCACAAGAAACGGAGCCTATGTGCAGGGGGTGGATTACATTAACCCTGCCCTGGCTCCGATTTTTTCTGCTCTGACCGATGAATTGTGGAAGGAGGTAAAGAGACTGTGAGCCAGGAAGTAGACGAGCGCGTAGTAGAAATGCGGTTTGACAACGCGCAGTTTGAGAAGAATGTGCACCAGACCATGCAGAGCCTTGAGCAGCTGAACGACAGCTTACGGCTGGACGGCGCGGAAAAGGGCTTTGAAAAGATCAGCGATGCATCGGCCAAAGTGGACTTTGACGAGATGCAGGGTGCGCTGGACAACCTGAGCGGCAAGTTTTCGGCCGTGGAAGTGATGGGCGTTGCGGCTCTGAGCCACATTACAAGGCAGGCCGTGGACACCGGTGAGAGGCTGGTGAAAAGCCTTTCCCTCGATCAGGTGACGAGCGGCTGGAACAAGTATGCCCAGAAGACTGCCAGCGTGCAGACCATCATGAATGCGACGGGTAAGAGCATTGCAAAGGTGAACGGGTATCTGGAAAAGCTGATGTGGTTCTCGGATGAGACCAGCTACGGCTTTACAGACATGACGAGTGCTCTTTCCACCCTGACCAGCACGGGCGGTAGCATCGAAAAGATGATCCCGATGATCATGGGCATGGCAAACGCCACGGCTTACGCAGGCAAGGGCGCTGCGGAGTTCCAGCGGGTCATCTATAATCTGGCGCAGAGCTACGGTACCGGTGCCATCCAGTTGATCGACTGGAAGAGCGTGGAGCAGGCAGGTGTTGCTTCCCAGCAGCTGAAGCAGTTGCTGATCGACACCGGCGTAGAACTGGGCAAGATCAAGAAAGGTGCTGTGACCACCGGCAGCTTTGACAACAGCTTGCAGAAAAAGTGGGCAGACCGGGAGGTCATGGAAAAGGCCTTCGGAAAATATGCCGAGTTTGCGGAAGCCGTCAAGGCAGAACTGGACGCGAACCCGAACAAGTACCACGGTCAGGCATCGCAGGCCATTGATGCCCTGGCTGACAAGTACGACGAAGTGACCGTGAAGGCCTTTAAGGCGGCACAGGAGGCAAAGAGCTTCAGCGAAGCGGTGGACGCTACGAAGGACGCTGTGAGCAGCGGCTGGATGGAGACCTTTGATATCCTGTTTGGCAACTACGAGGAAGCAAAGGGATTCTGGAGCGATCTGGCGGAAGAGTTCTGGAACATGTTCGCAGGCGGTGCGGCCGGGCGGAACAACTGGCTGAAGAATGCCTTCGACTCAGGCCTTGACCAGTTGCTGGGAACGGAAGGCTTTGGTGAAGCCGGAGACAACTACACAAACCTTTTGCAGAAAGCGCTGGTGAATCAGGGCCTGCTGAGCGAGGAAGGCATTGAAGAAGCGGGCAGTTTCCAGAAGGCGTTGGAAGAAAGCGGTGTGACAGCCCAGCAGCTGTACGAAGTGCTTGGGGAAGCGGCTGACTACTACCATCAGCGTGCCGCCATGAGCGATGAAGAGCTGGATAAGCTGGGGTTTGACCGGGACAAGGTGGACGCGCTGGCAAATGCCTACGACTCCATGGCGGAGCAAATTCAAAATGGCAGTGTGAACCTGGACGACCTTGCAGGCAAGATGAACCAGCTGAGCGGCCGGGAGCACTTTTTTAACGGCATCCTGAACGTGCTGGAAGGCATCAACAGCGTATTGAACCCGATCCGGGACGGATTCGGTGATGTGTTCATGACCGACGGAAGCCCACTGTACAACTTCCTGAAGGGATTTGACGAGCTGACCGGGAAAATGGCGCTGAGCGAAGAAACTGCGGAAAAGGTGCAGAAAGTATTTACCGGCATATTTCGTGTATTGAGCATCGGGCTGAAGGGCGTGACGACAGTTGGCAAGACCGCTTTTATGATCCTTGGAAAGCTGCTGGATCTGCTGAGCCCGATGGGCGACCTTTTGCTGAACATCGGAAGTTACATCGGCAATCTGCTGACATGGGTGGATCTGAGCCTTGGGCAGGCAGAGAGCCTTAGCGACGTGCTGGGCATCCTTGTGGGTGCTGTTGCGGCGCTGGTGAGCCCCATTGCGGACGTGGTGAAGGGCGTGAAGACCCTTGTGCGCGGCGGAAACATGGAAGAGGCAAAGAAGCAGTTCGGCGCATTCGGCACCGTGGTGGATGCTGTGGGCAGTGTGCTGGACAAATTCAAAATAGACAGTGTTTCGGCAGGAAACGTCATCGGTACGGCGTTCCAGCTGCTGGGCGGCATTCTGCTGGGAGCCTTTGAGGGTGTGGGCGCACTGATCGCCCGTGTATTCAACGGGTTCAAGGGTGCCGGGGACACGGTGAGCGAGTTTGCCGACAGCAAGGTACCGCTGCTGAAGAACATCCGGGACGTGGTGCTGAGCCTGCCGGAGAAGGCAGAAAAGGCGCTGGCGGACTTTGGCGGAACGCTGACCGGCATCATGAGCAGCATCAGCGGTGCGTGCAGGAATGCACTCGGCGCGGTGAAGGTTTTCTTCAACCTGCAGGATGGAGTGGACATCTACAGGCTGCTGGCGCTGATTGACGTGGGCGCACTGGCGGCAGCGATCTACGGTGCAACGGTGCTGCTGAAGAAGGCAAGCGACAACTTCAAGAAAACGCTGGCAAACCCCATCGGCGATTTTTTTAACAGCCTGACGGGTGCCGTGAACACCTGGACGAAGGCAAACACCACGAACAACCTTGCCACAGCGGCGAAAGCCATTGCAACGGCGGTGGCGTTAATCAGCGGGAGTATGTATCTGCTGGCGAAGATCGACGACCCGATGCGGGCGGTGCAGGCTTTGGCCAGCGTGATCTCGGAATTGTTCAGCATGGTGGTGGCACTGAAAGTGCTGGCGGTCACCGACCTGACAGGCCTTGACACGGCAAAACTGATCGGGACTATTACGGCAATCAGCATCGGGATGGGCATGCTGGCCGCCGCATTTGCCAAAATGGGCAGTATGCATACCTATCAGGTTGAGAATGGTATGAACGCCATCAGCCGGGTGGCGAGTGTACTGATGGGCATGGTAGGCATCCTGACGTTTTTTAACACTTACGGCGACGGAACAAAGGGCGCAGGAGCATTTGTGGCGGCTGCGGCTGCGGTGGACGCAATTGCACTGGCACTGATTCCGCTGGCACTGGCAGAGAAAAACGGCCTTGACATTGACGGGGCCGTGGAAGCCATCAACGGCGTGGCCATTGCCATTAGCATTCTGACCGTGGCGGCAGGCTTTGCGCAGAAGCTGGCGGGAAAAGCGGACGAAAAGACGCTGGATAAGATTGCAATTTATCTTGCAAAGATTGGTGGATTGGTACTGGCCATCAATGGTATGGCAAGCGCCTTAATGATTACTGCCGGAGCTGTGGCCATTTTTGCAGCAATGGGAGACCGGATGTGGATTGCTTTAGCTGGTACTGGTACGGCACTGGTAGGCCTTGCAGTAGCAGCAGGTGTGCTTGGAAAGCTTGACCTGAAGGGCGTGAAAAAGACTGCAAAAGGCATGGCAATCATGGCGGCATCTCTCACGTTACTTGCCGGAGCAGCCTATGCTTTTGCACTTGTTGCTCAAATGGACGAAGGCAGTGCTGGTTTTGCAAGCGCTGCTACTGCTCTGATCGTAATGGCTGGTGCAGCGGTAGTGTTGAGCAAATCAAGCGGAAACATGATCGAGGCGGCGGAATGCATGGCTTTGATGTCCGCATCCATGCTGATCTTTGCGGGAGCCATCCAGGTATTTGGCAGTACGAGTGTCGAACAAGGACTTGCCGGGTGTGTATCAGCAATTGGTGCGCTGGTGGTGCTTGCAAGTGCGATGGCGATTATGCCCGATATGGACAAATCGCTGCAAAATATCGGTACGGCTGCACTGAAACTTTCGGCCGCGCTGCTGATATTAGCACCGGCAATGATGCTGCTTGGACAATTGAGTGTCGGTCAGGCGATAGCCGGTGTCATTGCATTTATCGGACTGTTAGCAGGCCTTGCTGGTTCGTCGTTGCTGTTTGGGGCAATTCCAAAGATGGCAGACGGACTGAAGGTTCTGACAAGTGCACTTATTGATATCTCCAAAGCCTTTAGCGTTTTTGCAGGTGGATTGGCGAAACTATCCATTGCGGCCGGCATTCTTGCGGTGCTGGGGTTATTTGCGCAACCGATCTGCGAAGCAATTATTACGGCAGAACCCAAAATTGAAGAAGCACTGACTATGCTCATTACCGGAATCTGTAATGTAATCGTTGCGTGCGCAGAACCACTTGCAAAGGCACTGTTTGTGCTGGCTGTGGCCCTCTCTGAAACAATCGTTTATTATCTGGCGTGGCTTGCCGGTGTTACGGATACAGGAGTGCAAAGCGGCCTCGATCTGATCTGGGACGATATTTCGGCATGGTTTGATAATCATTCGTTGGCAGACCTTATCAAAGCATGGGTCGCTTCCGCGGCAGACGCGCTCAAAGGCTGGAATCCGTTCGACATGTTTACTGTAGATATGGATGGCGCTGCCGGAAAAGCGGGCGCTGCACTCGGTGGATTTGTAGATAAAATCGATGACATCTTTGGTAGTGGCATCAAAGACACTATCCGTAAGGCATGGGGGTTTGAATCCATTCCCATTGAAGAATACGAACAACAGCTCAAAGACAGCACAGATGCAATATCTGGAGCAGATAAGGCAAGCAAGGATCTTTCTGAAAGCGTAAGAAAAACCACCGATGAAACCCGTGCCATGGGTGTTGCTGTGAAAAAGAACACAGACGGGCTGATTGCGCTGACGACCGAGACCGGTGAAGTGAAGTACGTTACCGAGGATATGGCCAGAGCCATGCTGAACGGCGAAGCGGCCATGACTGATGCAGCAAATGCATCCGGCACAGCGGCAGGGGTCATCAGCGGAAATGCGGCGAATGTGAACACCAGCATGACCACCATCAAGGCGAAGACCGGTGAAGTGAATGAGACGGTGCAGACTACCACAGAGAAAGCTGTAGAGCAGGCGCAGGAAAGCACCGAAACCAGTGGCGGAAACCTTGGAGAGTGGCTGTACAATGGGTTTATCAGCAAGATCGAAGCGTGGTTCCCAGGCGCAACCAATAAAATTCAAAATGCCATTAACAGTGCGGTGAGCGGTGTGCAGATACCGGAGATACCGGGCATCGAGAATGCTGTGCCGAATATTGTCAATGGCACGAAAGAGCTGTGGAAGGGTCTTGGCGGAAAGACCGGACTGACTACCGAAGACCTTGACGCAGATATAAAGAAGGACCCGGACGATGACGGGAATAAAAAACCGACAACCACCGGCAAGAAAAAAGGCTCCTCCGGCACGAAGAAGACCGTGGCCCAGCAGATCGAGGAAAAGTACAAGCCGAAGCTGGAAGCAAACAAGGCGGCACGGGAAGCACTGGACAGCGAGTACGAGCTGTGGCAGGCCGAGAACCAGTATTGCGTGGTTTATCAGCAGCCGGAAGAAGGAAAAGGCCACCGGCGCAAAGGACGTTGGTTCGGAGATCGACAAGGGCATCAGCGATGGTGTGAAGGAAGATGCGCCCATTGTGGACGATGCCGTGAGCGACATGACCGAGAATGCCATGGACATTGCAAAGGGTGCGCTTGGGACCATCAGCAAGGTGATGGGCGACGACTACGAGTACACGCCCCAGATCGTGCCCGTGGTGGACCTGACCAACGTGCTGGAAGGTGCGGACGAGATCGACAATGCCTTTGCGGCGACAAGATCACTGAGCCTTGACGGAGACGTGAGTCGGAACCTTGCAAACAAGATCGATGCCGAAGTGCAGCTTCAAAATGGACTGAAGAGCGCCGGAAATGAGGACACACTGCGTGCCATCAACGCACTGGCCGGGCACATGGACGGCGTGGCCGAGAGCATCAAGGGCATGAGCGTGACCATCAACGGCAGAAAGGCCATTGGCTACATTGATGACCGGATGGGACGGCTGACTGCAGCGAAAGTGAAGTGAGAAAATGGCGATCATCAAAGAACTGAACCCCGGTGATACCCTGAAAGTGTACGAGGACGGCGTTGTAGCAGAGTTTGTGGTGGCCCAGCACAACTACGAAAAAGACCTGAACGGCAAGGGCAAGACCATGCTGATGCGCACCACCCTGCTGAAAGACGCAGTGAAGTGGGGCAACAACAAGAAAGATGTTTCGTGGAAGAACGAGCCGACCCTGCGCAACTGGCTGGAAAACACCTACGCAGCACGGCTGAGTGAGGACACGCTGAAGACCATCGTGCCGGTGACGATCCGGTATGATTATGGTTCAAGTGAGAGCGGTACGCTGGAAGAACAGCGGTTCTTTGTGCCAAGGGTAGTAGACTTCAGCGGAGATACGGCGCTGTTTACGGGAATCCGAAGATTTTTTGAGGATAGTCTGAGCGGCGGCAGGGCGGATATTACCGAAGGAAGCAACATCTACGACCTGTGGACGTATGTGTTCAGCACGCGAAGCACCAAAAACTACGAGGATGGCGATGACACCCGCGGAGAGGTGCTGAGCCTTTACGTGAAGCACGGCAGAGGTGCCGACCCCGGGTCGCCGGGGTACATTAACACCTACTGGGATACGACAACGGGACAGGGGGGAGTTTCCAGCCCGAATATTCTCGTATGTTTCTGCGTGGACGAGAACGCCACGGTGGACGACAATGGATGTCTGACAGCCAACAGCGGACCGGAGATCCAGAGCAACTACTTTGGCATGAACGGCGTATTTGGGCGGTGGGGAAAGTTCGGGCTGCCGTACCGCGTTTATGATGCAGATGGCAACACCATTACCGTGACCGAAAAGCTGAACGGCGAAGTGCACAGGACGTTTACGGCAATTCAAAATGGAGTATACCGGTTTGAAATATCACAGAAAGAGCTGGAAAGCTTTGACTGGAACACCGACTATACCTTGACGGTAGAAGCCAGCGACGGCCGGACCACCAACCGGAAAAGCTGCAAGGTGAACCGCATCCGTTCATCCGGGTACGTGGTGTACATCGGGCAGATCAAAGGCACGGCGGACGGACAGAGCTACTACTGGACAGAGCGAAACATTCTGGACGACCCGTTTAACGAGAATGCGCCGGTGATCCTTGACCCGGAAGTGACACTGGAAGCCAACGCGATCAGCTCGTTTACCTTTACAGTGCCCGTCTCGAACCCGTTCTACAACAAGCTGGAGCTGAAAAAGCCGGTAGTCAGCATAGAAGAGGACGGCCGCGAGATCTTTATGGGCTATATCACCGAAATGGAAAAGAACTTTGAGCTGGACATGGAAGTGACCTGCGAGAGCGAGTTTGGATACTTGCAGGACAGAGACTGTCTGGTGGAGAACAAGTTCTACACGGCGTCCGAACTGCTGGCACTGGCGCTGACCGTGGAGGACGACCCGGAAGAACATGTCGGCTTCAAGGGCGAAGGCAAGGTGTTCCTGCCCGGAAACGTGACCGTGGAAAAGCCGGAAAGCGACACGGACAAGGAGACCAAGGCCATCAGCGACTGCTGGAGCGTACTGACGAACAGCCTGACCGGAAAGTATGGCGGATATCTGCGCCTGCGCAAAGAAATCAAAATGGTTGACGGCGTGCGCGTTTACACAAGATATCTGGACTATTTGGCAAAACTGAACGACAAGACTGATCAGGTGATCGAGCTTGGAAAGAACCTACTGGACATTTCGTACTACATCAAGGCCGGGGACATCGTGAACTCGGTGAAAGTATATGGTTGGTACAAGAGCGGATGGCTCTTCTGGGAGACCACGAATCCCATCTCGCGGGAAGCGTACAAAGAAGAATCCATCAAGAAGTACGGCCTGTGCCAGCGCATCCTTGTGGTGGAAGGAACCGATTCCACGGGAGACAGCCTCTCGAAGAGGGCCACGGACGAGCTGAAAAAGTACAGCGGTTTCACCGGAAGTGTGCAAATCAACGCTGCAGACCTGTGTGATATTGGCGTGGACACCGACCGGCTGGACTTTATGAAGGAGACGTACGTGCTCTCGGAACCGCACGGTATCGATGACTGGCTGCCCTGCACGAAGGAAGTGATCCCGCTGCATGAGCTGGATCAGAAAGACTTTACCTTTGGTGCGACCACGGCAAAGCTTTCGTCTTTGCAGGCAGGTAACTTTGCGACGGCGGGCAAGGCGTGGAACGCGATCCAGTCCACCATTGGCTACATCAGCAAGTGAGGAGGATCAATGTACCATTCTCTTATTATAAATGTAGGCGACAACTACATTGACACCTGGGACGACTGGAAGCTGATCCCTTCCTCGCGGCCGGTGATCGCACCACCCATTGAGCGGACAAAGTTCGTAACTGTGCCGGGCAGAGACGGCGCACTGGACTACAGCCGTACCCCCGCAAACCGTCCTACCTACGATGACCGTACCGGAAAAATTGAGTTCTACCTCGAAAACGACTATGCCGGCTGGGACTGGGAGACCGCGTACACGACCATCTGCGAGACCTTGAAGGGACAGCGGGTGCGGTTTGCGCTGGAGGACAATCCCAGCCATTATTATTCGGGTCTCTTGTGGGTGAACCAGTTCAAAAGCGACAAGGGGCACTCGAAGATCACGCTGGAGTACAACTTGCACCCGACCATGTACACCCTGAAGGTGGAAGCCGTGACGCTGAACGTATACGACCTGAATCTGAACAGAGGCATGGAGTACCAGCTGCTGGTGGGCGTTGGGCCGACGAATACGTTCTACCGCAAGATGAACGTGACCGCGAAACCGCGGGACGTGGTGAAAATTACTCAAAATGGAACCATTCTGGCCCTGCGAAAGGGCACAGCGGTGGTGACGGCAGAGTGCGGCGGTATGAAAGCCGAGTGCGCCGTGACGGTAGGCGCTTACGAGAGCTTTACCATTGAGCGTGCACTGGACGGCGTGAGCGAGACGAACCCGGTGGGGAGCATCGTTGCCGGCATGAGCTATCAAAACGTGTTCAACGTAGGCGACAGCGAGAAGGAAATGCTGGAACTGACCGTAGAGATGGGAGGCACGGATGTGACCGGAAGTTGTGTTGTCATGGCAGAGGACAACGCGAGCGCACAAATCAAAATGGCATCGGTGACGGGAAATATCAAGATCACAGCGCATGCTGCAGCAAAGCCGGTGGCGGCGATGCTGTGTGCAGATATCCTGCCTGTGGAGGTAAAGCCGCTGAAACGGGTAGAAGGAGCATTCCGGCTTGGAAGATGAAAGGAAGGATGATATTTGAGTTTGGAAGCGTACTCCATTTTGAAAAATGGAAACGAAAAGCTCTCGGAGCATTTCAAGGTGCGCGAGTTCTACTGCCGTGACGGCAGCGACCCGGTGTTCATTGACACGGCGCTTGTGGAGGTGCTGGAAAAGATCCGGACGCACTTTGGCAAGCCTGTGACCATCACGAGCGGGTTCCGCACGGCAAGCTGGAACGCAAAGCAGAAGAATACCGCAACGTTCAGCCAGCATCTGTACGGCAAGGCGGCAGACATTCGGGTGCAGGGCATCAGCGTGGAGCGGGTGTATGCCTACGCGGACAAACTGCTGGGCAACGCCGGTGGCTGCGGCATTTACCCGCCCGGTCTGGGACGCACCAACGGCTGGGTGCATGTGGACGTGCGCAAAGCCAAGAGCCGCTGGAAGGGGTGAGCGCCGATGGAAAGCATCATCGCCGCCATCCTCAGCGGTGTTGTGACCCTGATCGGCGTACTGATCGCAAACTCGCGTTCCAATGCCGTGATGGAATACAAAATTGAGGAGCTGACCCGGGAAGTCCGCAAGCACAACGGTTTTGCGGAGAAGATCCCGGTCATCCAGAGAGACATTCAGGTGTTGAATCACAGAATGTCCGACATCGAAGTACATGAATACGAACACGAAAGGAGCAACGTATGAATTTCAACATTACTGCAGGCACCATTGCACGTACCGCCGTTCTGCTGCTGGCTCTGACCAACCAGATGCTGAGCGCCATGGGCAAGAGCCCGCTGCCCATCGAGAGCACCACTGTGGAGCAGCTGGTGACGGCTGGCATCACGACCATTGCGGCACTGATCGCATGGTGGAAGAACAACTCCTTTACGAAGGAAGCCATTGCGGCCGACAAGGAGTACGACCGCCTGAAGGCAAAGAGCGGGAAGTAAAAATGATATTTTGGGCAGGGCAGGAGCGGAAAACGTGATCCACACACGTATCCAACACTGAATGTTTCTTCTGCACTGCCTGAAAATAGTTCATCTGGCACTCACCGAAGGCAGGAACTGCCGAAAATTCAAAATGGAGTGACCGGTAAGATGAAGAAAGCCCCTGCAACGATCGTTTATGGCTCTGAGTGGGAGCTGTGAGCGAAAGTTGCAGGGACATTTATTTTTAGAGGAAATGCGATATTATAAGAAGATTGATAATCAACAAGAGAACTGGACTCGATAGACGGCGAATGGATTTGGACGGGGCATTGTTTGGGTGGATTTTTTGACGAAAATATATCGATAATACGAGCAAAATTCAACAGTACGGGGTTTTTGTAACACCATTTCTATCTGATATTTATAAAGTCAATACCATGGAGCTGTTCTCTCGAGGAATCGAGAGGACGGCTCTTTTTTACGTTCTGACGTAAAAAATACATGAACTGACTGGAACTTTTTGCATTTTAAAAAAGAAAAATCGTGAATAAAAAGTACATAGCATAAAATTGAAATTTGTGGAAGGTGGTTTACGGGAAATTGTGAAGGAATACGCAGGGCGTGTTTTACCACTTTGGCAGGAAAATAACGATGATGCGTGAGGCAAAAATTGTAGCACAAAAAGCCAATTTTGTCTTGAACTTTTTGCCGTATGTGCTAGAATAAAAGAGAAAGGCATCCTTGTGTCCAACAGATATCTGGATGTGAATATTGGAAAGTAAATTCGGAGGTAATCACAATGGCTGATATGTTTGCACCGCTGGTAGCACAGCTGAAGGCAAATCCCAAGACGATCGTTTTCACCGAGGGCAATGATCCCCGCATTCTGGAGGCCGCTGCAAAGCTGCTGGCCGAGGGCGTGCTGAAGGTCGTCATGGTGGGCAACGAGGCTGAGTGCAAGGCTGCTGCTGCCGCCGGTAACTTTGATATTTCCGCTGCCGAAATCATCGACCCCGAGAACTATGCCGGTTTCGATGAGATGGTCAACACCATGGTGGAGCTGCGCAAGGGCAAGCAGACCGCTGAGGAGTGCACCGCTCTGCTGAAGAAGTCCAACTACTTCGGCACCATGCTGGTGAAGATGGGCAAGGCTGATTGCCTGCTGGGCGGCGCTACTTACTCCACTGCCGACACCATTCGTCCCGCTCTGCAGCTGGTCAAGACCAAGAAGGGCGCACATCTGGTCAGCTCCTGCTTCATTCTGGACCGTGACTGCGGTGAAGAGGGCCTGAAGCGCATTGCCATGGGCGACTGCGCTGTTAACATCGACTATACCGATACCGTTGATAAGGCTACCGGCGAGGTCAAGATCGCCGCTTCTGCAAAGCTTGCTGAGGTTGCTATCGAGACCGCTAAGACCGCAAAGTTGTTCGGCATCGATCCGAAGGTTGCTGTGCTGAGCTTCTCCACCAAGGGCTCCGGCAAGGGCGGCACCGTTGCTTTGAGCCATGACGCTGTGATCAAGGCTCAGGAAATGGACCCCGAGTTGGCTGTGGACGGTGAGCTGCAGTTTGACGCTGCCGTTGCTCCCGAAGTTGCACAGGTCAAGTGCAAGGGCAGCAAGGTGGCTGGTCAGGCCAACACCTTCATCTTCCCCTGCATCGAGGCCGGCAACATCAGCTATAAGATCGCTCAGCGTCTGGGCGGTTATGCAGCTTACGGCCCCATCCTGCAGGGTCTGAACGCTCCCATCAACGACCTGTCCCGTGGTTGCAACGCCGACGAGGTCTACAAGATGAGCCTGATCACTGCCTGCCAGTCTTGAGTTGACTGATTGAAAATAGCCGCCGCATTCACCGTACAAAACGGGCAGAATGTTGAGGTCTCAAAGGCAGATTTCAAAAAATGAGTATAGCAAAGCTGAGCATCTGTGAAAAAGCAGGTGCTCAGCTTTTTGCATTTTCAGTTCCGAAAAATTCTACTCTTTTTGAGGGAAAAAGATGAGATTTTTGCTTTCCGCTTTTCGTTGGCGCTATTTTGCAACAGCCCCTTTACAGGTTTGCTCAGTTCTTTTCGATATACACGCTGGTGGAGGGGAACGCAAAATCCACACCGTCGGCCTGCATGATGTCCATAATGTTCAGGTTCAGGTCGTTCTGCATCTGCAAAAATTCCGCGTAGGCGTTAGTCAGCAGGTAGGCGGAGACCAGAATGTTGATGCTGGAATCGCCAAAGTTTGCAAGCTGTACGATGTTGGTACCCTTGTTGGTGTAAGGGCTTGCGTCCAGCATGGTCTGCAAGTCTTTCATCAGCTGTTCCAGCTTTGGGCGGGTGGTGCCATAGGTGACACCCAGATTGAACTTGTAGGGCCGCATGGTGCGCAGGGCGGCGTTCTGCACGGTGGAAGAGCAGATCTTACTGTTCGTCACCACATTGATGGTTTTATCCAGCGAGCGGATGCGGGTGGAACGGAAGTTGATGTCGATCACTTCGCCTTCCACATCGCCCACAGTGATCCAGTCGCCCACCGAGAAGGGCTTGTCCAGCAGAATCACGATGCCGGAAAACAGGTTGCTGGCGCTTTCCTGTGCGGCCAGCGAGATGGTCAGACCAACCAGACCGGCACCGGCGACAATGCTGCCGATGGGAAAGCCCACTTCTTGTGCCAACGCTGCCACGCACAGCACGATCACCAGCACCTTGTAGGCGGTGTCCAGCAAAGAGCAGAGTGTTTTGTTGGAGCGGATCTCCGGGCTGCAGGAAGCCAGCAGCAGGGCGGCCAGATCCGATGCCGCATACAGGCCTTCGCAGACCAGCAGGGTCATGACAAGGCGGAAGCAGACCAACAGCAGTCTGGCAATGCCGGGAATGGCCCAGGGCAGGGAAGCTGCCGCCAGATATACGCCAACCGCAGTGCACATGCGCTGGATGGGTACCGCAAAGCTGCGCAGCAGGATGGGAGTGCCGTTAAAGTACCACTTGCGGGCCAGCAGTGCCGGAATGCCCCTTTTGCTCAGCCAGCGGCGTACCAGCCATGCGGCAAGCAGAATGAGCAGCGCGCACCCTGCGCGCGCAGCCAGTGCAAACCAGCCCTCCAGCAGTACAGAGCCAAACTCAAACGAAAGATCACGAATAGAAAAGATCATGATAACCTCCTGAATTTTATACGACCCATCTATGATACCATACCGCACCCACCCGGGCAAGAGCTTACAGAGAAGGAAGCTTGAAAGAATCACTTTGATATTTTTTGCACAAATTTTAAGATGCCCTCTTGACAAGCTGGGCCTGCCACGCTATACTTTGTGCCAGAAAGTTCGTTTCAGGGCGGGGTGAGATTCCCCACTGGCGGTAAAGTCCGCGACCACCCGCAAGGGTGCTGACCCGGTGCAACTCCGGGACCAACGGTATAGTCCGGATGCAAGAAACGGCAGGCAAATCGTTGTCTACGCGCCCTGTTGCAGTGTTTTTGTTGCAGCAGGGCGCTTTTCTATTTGTCCTTCCCGTTCCAAAAAACAAGATACGAAAAGAGCTTTCGGAACAATTTTTGTAAGGGGCATCTTACCCCGGGAAGGATCATTACCATGAAAAAAAGCACGACTCACAATCTTACTGTTGCCGCCATGCTCAGCGCGGTGGCCTTTATCCTGATGTTCATTGAGTTTCCCATTCCGATGCTCATTCCGTCCTTCGTCAAGATGGACTTTTCTGACCTGCCGGCTCTGCTGGGTGCCTTTGCTCTCGGCCCGGTGTACGGTGTGGTCATCAGCTTTATGAAGAACCTGCTGCACATCGTTATCAAGGGCACTTCCACTGCATGCGTGGGCGAGCTGTGCAACTTCATGCTGGGTGCGGTTTTCTCCGCTGTGGCAGGCGCTGTCTATAAGCACCACAAGAGCCGCAAGACCGCCATCATCGGTGCTATTGCAGGCGCTGCAGCCATGGCTGTGTTCAGCGTACCGTCCAACTACTTCATCACCTATCCGGCCTATGTGCAGTTCTACCACATGCCGCTGGAAGCCATCCTCGGTATGTATCAGGCCATCCTGCCTTCTGCAGACAGCCTCATCAAGTGCCTTGTCATCTTCAATATGCCCTTCACGCTGGTCAAGGGCCTGCTGGATGCAGTGCTGTGCATGCTGATCTACAAGCCGCTGTCTCCCATCCTGCACGGCAGAAAGTAACTTGTTCTCCACTTTTTTCTTCTTCTCAAATCATATAACCACAGCAAAACTCCCCGGCCAGGTCCCGCAGTGCGGTTCCCGGCCGGGGAGTTGTTATTTAGAGAAAAATATATCCGCCCGCGATCAATCAGGCCAATGCCCCTTTGTCCAGCCATCTGCCACGGGCCAGCCGCACAAGGAACAGCACACCGCGCATGGTCAGCTCAAAGCTCATGGCCATCCATACACCCACCAGCCCAAAATGCGGAGCCAGCAGGGAAGCCAGCGTGAGCCGGACGCCCCACATGCTGACAAGGTTCAGCACAAAGCATCCCGTGCTGTCTCCGGCACCCTGCATGGCACCGCTGGCAACGATGCTGGCACCGAACATCGGTTCGGCCAGTGCTTCAATGCGCAGCACCTGTGCGCCCAGCGCAATAACTGCCGCATCTGCGGTGAAAACACCCATCAGGTTTGGCGCAAAAATGTACATGCCAACGCCGGTCAGCGCCATAATGCCCATGCCCATGCCGGTGCACAGCCAGGCAAAGTTTTTTGCCATATCCCGACGGTTTGCGCCCACGGCCTGCCCCACCAGTGCAAGGGATGCATCCTGAATGCCATAGCCTGCCATGTAGCACAGGCTTTCGGCACTCACACCCAGACTGTTGGCAGCAATGGCGGTGGTGCCAAGGCCGGATACGATGCGGATGAGCAGCACCTGCGCCGAGGAAAGAACTGCACGCTCTGCGGCCAGCGGTGCGCCTACCTTCCACAGGTTCTGCAGGCAGGCTTTTGTAATGTGCCAGGAGCCGGGCTTGCGGATGCACAGCGGGCCGTCCCGCAGCAGCAGGATGGTAAGGGTCAGCACACCGCTGATAGCGGTAGCAAGGGCGGTGCCCAGTGCTGCGCCCGGTACCCCCCAGCCAAGGCCCCAGACGGTCATTGTGCGGCCAAACACCACCATCTCACGGGTGGGATTGATGAGGCAAAAATTAAAGATCACATCCAGCACGCAGGTCAGCACGCTGATAAGGCCCGGTGTCAGGGCATCGCCGGAGGAACGCAGCATGGAGGAGTAGGTTCCCATGATCATCAAAAAGGGCAGGGAAGCCGACCAGATGGCAAAGTAGGCCGAAGCATCCGCCTGCAGGGAAGGGTCGGCACCCAGCCATCCGGGCAGAAAGCGGCTGATGCCAATGCCGAAGGCCGCAGCTGCAAGGCCCACCACAAGGTTGAAGATCATAGATTGGCGCAATACACCGCGTGCATCGTCCTGCCGGTCTGCACCCAGATACTGTGCCACCTGAATGGCAAAGGACATATATAGACCGGCCAGCATTCCATGCATGAGCCATGTGCTGGAACTGACGATGCCAATGGATGCCGTAGCAGATGCACCGATATGCCCCACCATGGCTGCGTCGATGTACTCCACCGCAGTTACCACGATCTGCTGCAGGATGGATGGGATGCTCAGTGTGAGCACTACCTGCATGGTGTGCCGCAGCGGCACCTGTTCGCCCCGGCGCATCTGCGCCGAAAGCTGCTCAAGAGAGATGGACATGAGTTCTCCTTTTATAGAAACAATAACTTTTTCGACAGACTGATATACTATTATAAGTGCGGTGCTGCAGAAAGTCAATCAAACGTGGATTTTTCTCCGGGAATGATTGATTTTTTATGGATAGCGTGATACACTTCTCTCACAAACATAAAAGAAAGAGGAACTTTGAATATGATCGAATCACTGCTTTCGGTCGTAGGACAGCGCGGTGTCGATGCTCTGGCATTCCTGCTGGCGTTTGCCCTTACGGCTTTGATGGACTCCGTTTTTCACGATAAGCTTCCGCACGACCATGGCCGCGAGTTTGCGGTGAACGGTGCGCTTTCCAAGGGTAAGGCCCGTGGTTCCGGCCTGATCTTCGTGCTGTGCATCGCACTGGTATCGCTGGCATTCCTGCCGTTCAAGGTGGAATACGTCATCTACACCATCCTGCTCATTGCATCCATGCTGTCCGGCTACTTTGACGATGCTGCTGAAACTGCATGGAACGAGTATAAAAAGGGTATCATTGATTTTGCCATTGCCATTGTTGCAGGTGTGACCTACCTCAACTTCAACGGCTGCGGTGTGAATTTCCTGCAGTGGAGTTTCACTCTGCCGTATGCTGTGTACCTGCTGCTGATCGTTATTCTGATCTGGACCAGCATCAATGTGGTCAACTGCACAGACGGCGTGGACGGCCTTTCGGCAAGTGTTGCAGTGGTGACCATCGGCACCTACCTGCTGGCCTATAAAACAGAGCTGGCCGAGTACGGCACCGCAGGCGTTGTGTTCATGGGTGCGCTGCTGGCCTATCTGTGGTCCAACGCAAAGCCGTCCAGCCTGCTGATGGGCGATGCCGGCAGCCGCGCAATGGGCTTCTTTATCGCAATGCTGTCCCTTAAGTGCGGCCATCCGTTTGCCTTCCTGCTGGCAGCCATCGTGTTCATCGTGGATGGCAGTCTGGGCATCCTGAAGATCAGCCTGAAGCGCTTCTTGCACATTTCCATCCTCAAGAACACCCGCACCCCTCTGCACGACCACGCCCGCAAGAATAAGGGCTGGAGCGACGAACAGGTGGTGGCCCGCTGGCTGATCATGCAGTGTGTGGCTTCGGCTTTGCTGCTGCTCATTGTCCGCGGCTAAAATATAGCAATCAAAAAAAGACGCTTGGTCTTGTCTGAATATGTTTTCCCGGCAGGGAAGCATACAGCAGTGTATCAAGCGTCTTTTATTTTATAGTTCTATCATTCGTTACAGCCCGGCCTTTTTTGCTGCAGCCTGCACGACATGGCCCACCAGCACCGAGGTGGTCACAGTGCCCACACCGCCGGGTACCGGCGTGATGGCATCCACTACCGGCTCTGCTTCGCTGAACTTTACGTCACCGCACAGCTTGTCCTCTTCGTTCACATGGATGCCCACATCCACCACGGTCTGGCCCTCCCGCAGGCAGTCGGCACCCACGGCACCCATCTTGCCCATGGCCACTACTACCACATCTGCTTCCTTGCAGATGGCGGGCAGGTTCTGCGTGCGGGAATTGCAGATGGTCACGGTGGCGTTCTCGCGGTCCAGCATCATGGCTGCGGGCTTGCCTACCACAAGGCTGCGGCCCACTACGACAGCGCGCCTGCCGGAAAGCGGAATGTTGTAATACTTCAGGATCTCAAGGCAGGCCTGCGCGGTGCAGGGAGCGTAGCCGAGATCGGTATTAGTGAACACACCGGCCAGAGAATCGTCCGTGATGCCGTCAATGTCCTTTTCCGGAGCCAGCGCCGCACGCACAGTGCGGTCATTGAACTGCTTGGGCAGCGGACGGAACAGCAGGCATCCGTGGATGGTATCCTCTGCGTTCACCTCGGCAATCACCTTCAGCAGATCGTCCTGCGAAGCATCGGCGGGCAGAAGAAACTGCTTTACCTCCACGCCCACCTTGCCGCAGCGGGCGATCACGCCGCGCTCGTAGGAGAGGTCGTCCTCCCGCTCACCCACACGCACCACGGCCAGCGTGGGAGTGATGCCTTTTGCCTTGAGCTGCTCACACAGCGCCGCATTGCGTTCGTTCATAGCGGCTACAACGGGTGCGCCCTTCAAAATCGTTGCCATAATACTTTCCCTCACTTATTTCGCAATTTGTTCATCACGGATGCAAAAACAGCGTCTGCCCGCAACACAAATTCATCCAGCAGTTTGTCTGTTTTTGCGTCCAACGCAGCAGCGCGCTCACGGTCTGCCATCAGCTTTGTGTTGATGAACACATTCAGGCTTGCGGCCTGCAAGGCTGCCTTGCACAGGGCGGCTGCACAGCCTGCGTCCGAGACGGCCATCACGCTGCCCTTGGCGGCGTATTCTTCCACCAGAGCAATGCCCTCGGCGCACTTTTCCATGATCTCAAGTGGCACGGCACAGGCGGCATCCAGCGCCTTTTCCAGCACGGCGGCTTTGTGTGCAGCCTGCTCTGGTGTGTCCTTGGGCAGGCCGTAGGCCGCAGCCAGCGGCGCAAAGGCATCGGCATCGGCCTGCACCAGCGCTTCCAGCTCTTTGCGCAGGGCATCGGCTTTTGTGTTCAGGGCCTGAATGTCTGCTTCCACGGCGGCATATTTCTTTTTGCCGGTGGTCAGGTTGCCCACCATATTGCCCAGCGCTACACCGGCAGCACCCACCAGCGCCGCCGTTCCGCCGCCGCCCGGCGTGGGGGCTTTGCTGGCCAGCTCTGCGAGAAATTTCTCACAGCTCAGCTTAGTCATTTCCATTTGTAAATACCCCTCTCTGTTACATAGGCATCCAGCCGCTGGTCGTGCTCGTCTACGGCAGCATGTTCCACCCGCTGTGCCTCAAATGCAATGCCGATCTTCACCGCGTTTTTGCAGCGGGGAAGATACCGGTCGTAATAACCCTTGCCCATGCCGACCCGGAAGCAGTCTGCATCAAAAGCCGTGCAGGGTACAAGGACCAGATCCAGCGCTTCCGGCAGCAGAATCTCCGACCGGCTCAGGATGGGGGTGCGGATGCCGTACTGCCCCATCTCCCAGCCGTCCGGGCCGGGCACAGCGGCTGTAAGGGAATACGCCTCGCCGCACACCGGATAGGCCAGTGTTTTGCCCTGAGCTGCTGCTTCGGCGGCAAAGGCAGCAAGGTCGGCTTCAAAGCCAAACGCTGCGTACAGCAGGATGGTCTGCGCATTCTGCACGGCAGCCAGCTGCCAGAGGGATGCGCACAAAGCGGCATTTGCAGCCTTGCGTTCTTCCGGGCCGAGAGCCTTGCGTGCGGCACGGCCCGCTTTGCGCTGGGTCTGCTTTGCTTCGCTGACCGTCACCAGAGAACACCTCGCTTCATCTGAAGGTTGACTGACTTGAAAAATATACAAAAACGGCACTGCATTTTTATACAAGTATAATAAACACTTCAGACGAAAAAAGCAAGCCTTTTGGCAAAATGGAAGTTGAAGATTCTACAGCTTTCTGCTATGATAAAAGAAAGCAATTCGGTTCGTGCGCGGAGCAGGATGGCTTGAAGAGATCCAGAGATCCGGGGCTTTCTCCGGAAATTGAGAGGGGTAGAATATTATGTACAATGAAATGATGGACACCATCGGTCTGGTCAATACCGTTGATCCGGAGTTGGCCGCAGCCATGGATCGCGAGCTGAACCGTCAGCGCCAGAACATTGAACTGATCGCCAGTGAGAACATCGTCTCTCCCGCCGTCATGGCCGCAATGGGCAGCATCCTGACCAACAAGTACGCCGAGGGCCTGCCCGGCAAGCGCTACTATGGCGGCTGTGTCTATGTGGACGAGGTGGAGAACATTGCCATCGAGCGTGCCTGCAAGCTGTTCGGCGCAAAATATGCCAATGTTCAGCCCCACTCCGGTGCACAGGCCAATCTGGCAGTTTATTTTGCTCTGCTGGATCTGGGCGATACTGTCATGGGCATGGATCTGTCTCAGGGCGGCCATCTGACCCACGGTTCTCCGGTGAACATGTCCGGCAAGAACTATAACTTTGTCTCTTACGGTGTCAATGCCGACGGCGTGATCGACTATGCTGAGCTGGAAAAGCAGGTTAAGAAGGTGCGCCCCAAGCTGATCGTGGCCGGTGCATCTGCCTATCCCCGTGCCATCGATTTTGAGAAGATCGCTGAGATCGCCCACGGCTATGGTGCATATCTGATGGTGGATATGGCCCACATTGCCGGTCTGGTGGCAGGCGGCTATCACCAGAGCCCTGTGCCGTATGCTGATGTTGTTACCACCACCACCCACAAGACCCTGCGCGGCCCCCGCGGCGGTCTGATCCTGACCAACAATCCCATTCTTGCAAAGCGCATCAATTCTGCCGTGTTCCCCGGCACCCAGGGCGGCCCGCTGGAGCATGTGATCGCCGCAAAAGCTGTCTGCTTTGGTGAAGCACTGAAGCCGGAGTTCAAGGAATATGCCCGCAAGATCGTGGAGAATGCACAGGCTCTGGCAGCAGAGCTGCAGGCACGCGGTGTCAAGCTGGTGTCCGGCGGTACGGATAACCACCTCATGCTGATCGACCTGCGTGACGAGGAGTGCACCGGCAAGGAGCTGGAAGCACGTCTGGACAGCGTGCACATCACCGCCAATAAGAACACTGTCCCCGGCGAGACCCGCAGCCCATTCGTGACTTCTGGCGTGCGTCTGGGCACTCCGGCTGTTACTACCCGCGGCATGGGCGTGGCCGAGATGAAGGTGATCGCCGACTGCATTGCCGATTGCATCTGGCACTACGACGAGAAGAAGGACGAGATCAGTGACCGTGTGCTGAAGCTGACCCGGGATTTCCCTCTGTATCAGTAAATATCGCATTGTTTGAAAGAGGAAGCGCCTTCGGGTGCTTCCTCTTCCTTTTTTGCTGGGTTTGTGTTACCATAAACGCAAAGACAAAAGGAGAAATGACCATGAAGCGTACAGGGCTGTTACATCTATATTACGGTGATGGCAAGGGCAAGACCACCGCTGCCATGGGCCTTGCTTTGCGGGCCATGGGCAGCGGAAAGCGGGTGGTGATCCTGCAGTTCCTCAAAGGCGGCAAAAGCGGCGAGGTGCCGCTGCTGGAACAGCTGGGTGCAAAGGTGTACCGCGGCAAGGCGGGGCAGAAATTCGTGTTCCAGATGAACGAAGCGGAAAAGGAAGCCACCCGCCAGCTGCAGAATGCGAACCTCACAGCTGCCATGGCTGACCCTGCCGACCTGCTGATTTTGGACGAAGCGGGCAGCGCATGGGAACTGGATATGGTGGATAAAGCCCTGTTGCAAAAGGCTGTGCTGGAACGCCCGGCAGAGCAGGAATGCGTGCTTACTGCCCATACTGCGCCGCAGTGGATGCTGGATGCTGCCGACTATGCCACGGAGATGAAGTGCCACCGCCACCCTTACCAGAGGGGAATTTCCGCCCGGCAGGGCATTGAATACTGACCCGGCAGCAGGATGCCGGGTGCATGAGTGAAAAGCACAAAAACCGGGAGGGGGTATTTTTCATCTTGCATTTAGCCCACTGGTGTGATATGATGAAGACAAGAAATCATGCGTGCATTTTCTGAGCAGACCCACCACAGAACAGGGAACCGCTCCGCACCGCTGCCGGGCAGTTCCCGGCGGCGTTTTGTTTGAAACTACGGTTAGCGCTTCCTAACAGATTCTGCGTCAACGGGCCGATGCGCGCAGAAGATCTGGAGGGGAATAAAATGATTGAAACGATCGTAAAAGTAGATGGTATGATGTGCGGCATGTGCGAGAGCCATGTCAACGAAGCCGTGCGCAAGGCCTTCCCGGAGGTAAAAAGGGTGTCGTCCTCGCAGGCAAAAGCCCAGACGGTGATCCACTCGGAACAGCCGCTGGACGAGCAGAAGCTGCGGGATGCCATCAATGCAACCGGCTATGAGGTCAAGGGCGTAAGCAGTGCACCTTACGAGAAAAAAGGCTTTTTCTCGTTTTTGAAAAAGTAAGCAAACCTTAACACACATAAGGGAGGCGTATCTGGATGAGGATTCTGGTTTACGGTGCGGGCGTTTTGGGCTGCGAGCTGGCCCATGTGCTGATGCAGAACAAAAAGAACGTTGTCACGCTGCTTGCGCGCGGAGAGTGGAAGGAAATGATCGACCAGAAAGGTTTGGTCATCCGCCACTGGGTGCAGCGCAAGACCACAACGGAACGAATCAAAACCGTGGACACTCTCGCCCCGGATGATTATTATGATCTCGTCTTTGTGGTCGTGCAGGCGGGCCAGCTGCCGGATGTGCTTCCTGTGCTCAAGGCCAACAAGAGCCAGTATTTTGTGTTTGTGGGCAACAACCCGCAGGCAAAGCAGGTGCTGGAATTCATGCAGCGCCCGGCGGATAAGATCGCATTCGGCTTTCAGGGCACGGCAGGCCGCCGTGAACACGACCATGTGGTCAGTGTGTACGCCAGTGCTGGCATGACGGTGGGCGGTGCCACAACTCCGCTTTCTGGCACCTTCCGAACCCGGCTCAAGACCGCCTTTGACGGTGCAAAATACAAGCTGACCTTCTATGGCGATATGGATGAATGGCTCAAGTGCCACATTGCATTCGTTCTGCCGGCGTGCTATGTGTGCTATGCCTGCAACGGCGATCTGCACCGGGCCACCAAGCAGCAGCGCGGTGCCATTCTGGATGCCGCCTATGAAGCCTGCCTGATGCTCAAGGATGCGGGCATCCCGGTGAACGATGCCAACAACACCGATAATTTCCAGCCCGGCACATCGGCCCGCCGTAAGATGGAAGCGATGGTGTTTACCATGACAAAAACACCGCTGGGCAGATTGTGCGTTTCGGATCACGCCATGCACGCAGTGTCTGAAATGAAGTATCTGGACGAAGCCTTCGATGCTCTGCGCAGGCAGACCGGCACGGCAATGCCCATGTGGGAAAAGCTACGCAATGAAATGCCCTCGTGGGATAGCCTGCAGCAGAACCGGAAAGCAGCAAAATAAAACAAAAAAGAAGCAAAGGCACTGCCACTCCTGTTTTGGGTGCGGCAGTGCCTTTTTGTTTGGATCTCATTTATTCCAGAAGTCCTGCAGGGCAGCGGCCAGTTCTTTGCAGCTGCGCAGATAGCGGATATGCCGCCAGTGAGGAGGGAACAGCCGGATGTATTCCTGCTGGGCAAACCGGTCGTCCAGCAAAAGCACCGCACCTCTGTCTTCCGGCGTGCGGATCACGCGCCCTGCGGCCTGCAGTACCTTGTTCATGCCGGGATAGCGGTAGGCATAATCAAATCCAAAGCCGTTCTGTGCGTCATAATAACGGCGCAGCATTTCCTGCTGCGGATTTACCTGCGGCAGGCCCACACCCACAATGGCGCACCCGATCAGGCGGCTGCCAGCAAGATCGACTCCCTCACCAAAGATGCCGCCCATCACGCCAAAACCCAGAAGCGTTTCGGCCGGGTCCGGCACAAACTGAGCCAGAAATTCAGCCCGAGCGGCATCATCCAGACGGCTTTCCTGCACAAGGGTGCGAATGCCCGGGTAACGTGCTGCAAAATCTTCGTGTACCTGCCGCAGATATGCGTAGCTTGGGAAAAAGGCAAAGTAGTTTCCCGTTCTGGCCTGCACCAGCCGGGCCAGTGCATCCGAAACTGCCTGCACGCTGGCTTCGCGGTCGCGGTAGCGGGTAGAAATATTCGGCAGGCAATACAGCCCCAGATTTTCAGCCGGGAAGGGACTGTCCAGTGCGACGGCACGTGCATCGCTGCAGCCCAGAACACTGCGGTAGAACGAGGGCGGAGCCAGTGTTGCACTGAACAGCGCTGCGCTGCGCCCTGCGGCAAGGCTGGCATCCACAAAAGGTGCCGGGTCCAGACACAGCAGCTGCAATTCAAGCTCTCTGCCGCGCGCGGTAAGCTGAGTGACAAAGTGGCTGTCGTATCGTTCGGCGGCACGGGTGATGTCCTGTACAGCAAAATAAAGCTCCAGCAACTGTGCATGTACTTCGGCATCCGGGTTCGCTTCCAGCCAGTCCTGCAAAGGTGCCTGTACGGCCCGCAGCGAACTGAGCAGGGCAGAGGGCGGCTCCTGCAAAAACACAGTACTGTCCTGTACATACAGCGGTTCGGGCAGTTCCAGTGCGGGGGCAGTGTTTTCAGGCAAAAGACTGGTCTGTGCCGGGTCTGCGGCATCGGTCTGGCTGCTGTGCCGGGGTGCAAGCTGTATGCAGGCTTTCCGGGCTTCCAGCAGGGCTTTGTCTGCTTTGGTCAGAGCGGTCTTTAAAGCACTTTTGCCCTTGCCCAATGCGCGTTTTGCCTCGGTCAGGCTGCTTTTACAAAAGCGTGCAGAATACATTGCTCTGGCTCTGTCGGGCAGATTATGTGCTTCATCGACCAAAAACAACCAGTCGCCGGAAGAATCAAAGAATCGTTTCAGGTGCACCACCGGATCGAACAGGTAATTGTAATCCCCAATGACCACATCGCACCACTCGCTCAGGTCTAGCCCCAGTTCAAAGGGACACACCGAAAAACGCTTTGCCGCCCCGGCCAGCGCTGCGCGGTCAAAGCTGCCGGTACCGTCCAGCAGAGCTGTCAGTGCATCCTTGATGCGGTCGTAGTAGCCGTTGGCGTAGGGACAAAGCTCCGGCAGGCAGGCGGGATGTCCCTCTGCGTCCGGATGCAGGCAGACCTTTTCCTTGGCGGTCAGCGTCACACTGCGCAGGGCAAGCTCTGGCTGGGCCGTATGCAGCCGGGTCAAGGCATCCTCGGCGGCAGTCTGGGTCGTGTTGCGGGCCGTGAGATAGAACAGCTTTTCTCCGTTGTCTTCGCCCATGGCTTTCAGCGCGGGGAAAAGCGCGCTCATGGTCTTGCCAATGCCGGTAGGAGCCTGACAGAACAGCCGCGTACCGCCCTTGCAGTCGGCGGTCTTGCCAGCGCGGCAGGCGCGGTAGATCTCGCCCGCCATAGCCCGCTGTCCGGGCCGGTACTGCGCAAACGGGAACTGCAGTGCCGCAAGACTCTGAGTACGCTTTACATCCCACTCTATCCGGCGCTGCGCCCACGGAGCATACTGGCACAACAATTTGTCAAGAAATTCATCCAGCTCCTGCTGCGTAAAGCGGCGGATAAAGCGGATGATCTGATCGGTGTCTATCTGATAATAAGTCAGCCGGACGTTCAGTTTCGGCAGGCTTTGCTGTGCGGCATAAATGGCACCGTACACCATGCCCTGTGCCCAGTGGCAGGGGTTCATATCCTCAGTGATCTCTTCCGGCGGCACAGCGGTGGTCTTGATCTCATCAATGACTACCGTGCCAGTCTCATCGGTAAAAATGCCGTCAGCCCGGCCCTCAAGGGTAAAAGTGATGTCCTCTGCCTGCCGCTCTACGGAGAGAAATACCTCAGCCTGATAGCCGTCCCCGGCAGCTTTTTGCAATTTGCGGTGGATGTGGGCACCTTCCAGTGCACGGTCAAACCCTGTAAACCGGCTGTCAATGCTGCCGGTCCGCAGCAGAAATTCCACCAGCTGCCGGATGGGCAGATGAACCGTTGCCAAAGCATTTCACCTCCGCTTTTGGGATACACTGACGAACCGGTAATTTCTCTTCAGACACGATTCGGGCCATTCCATCGCCCGCCCGATTGCCTCACGGCAACAGGGTCCCGCCCCAGCGGACGGTCTTTAAAGAAACTCCCGGTTCGTCGACGTAAACTGATTATTTCAGGCCGAACATCTCCATGCATTCTGCTGCCGCTTCATCCACTTTGCCAAAATCCACCGCTGCACGGTAATAGGTCTCCAACTCATCGTGGCAGCTCTTGGCCTGTGCCATCAGGGCACTGGCCTGTTCCAGCAGTTCGGCGGCAGCACGCTCGTTAAAGCGCAGCCGTGCCCGGTACGCTGCCAGATTTTCCCTGTCAAGGAAGCGGGTGCACCGCACAGCCTGCACACTGGGCAGATGCACCGGATGCCAGCGATTATCCGTCAGGAAGGCAAGCTTCAGCTCCGGGATCAGGATATGGTCGATCTTATCCTCCGGGTGCATGGCGCATGGACAGGTAATAATGTGGTAGCCCCGCGTCAGGGCTTCGGCACGGATCAGCTCCAGCAGCAGGCGGGACACCGCGCCGTAGTCATCCCGGAACACGATAAACTTATCCGCCAATGCCTGTGCAGTGCCCTGATAAAACACTTCACCCTTGGGGGTGACGGCGGAAAGCAGGCGCAGCTCTTCGCTGCCAATGCCTTCCGTGCGCGGCATCACCCGGGTGCACAGCCGTTTGACATAACGGCGCACCTTGTCAAAATTGGCGCTGCAGGCTTCGGTGCGGCGGCTGTCCAGCAAAAGGCTGCCTGCCGATGCAATATATCGTGCAGCGCGGCTGCGCAGCAGGGCGTTGCGGGCAAACAGCGCCTTGACCTCATCGGTGCACTGGTGCAGCTTTTCTGCATCGATGGTGTGGTACAAACTCACCACCACTTCGTCCGCACCGGGAGCATCCGGCTCCACCACATGGGGCGCAGTGGCATCCACGATGGCCCTGTGCTGCCCGGGCAGGATCACGCCGTCCAGACTGTCCGGGTCGCTGGCACAGTGGATGCGCTGCGTCAGTTCGCCGCGCTGTTCGGCAGCACGGGCAAGCCGCTTCATCAGGGTGGATTTGCCGCAGCCCGGCCCGCTTTTGATCAGGTACATCTGCATACCGGGTTCGCGGCGCAGCGGTTCAAAATAGCCCTTGAAACCGGCAGGCGTTGTGGCACCCAGAAAGAAATCAATGGAATCACGTCGTGCAGCTTCCATAATCGAACACCTCTCTTTTTGTTTTAGAGTATGCAAAAGGAAGGTGTTTGGTTCTTGCAGCGGGAATGATTCAGTCTTTATGATAGGTATGTTTGCACACCGTTTCAATGCTGTCCCGCAGGGCAGTAAAATCAGCAAAGGCTGCAGGCTTGTTCTGCGGGCTGCGCAGCAGAGCGGCAGGGTGGAAGGTACCCATGAACAGGATGCCGCCCTTTTCGTACAGCTGACCATGCTCCTTGGTCACGGAGAAATCCTTTCGGATCATCCGCTGGGCGGCAATGCGGCCAAGGCAGACCACGATCTTTGGCTTCAGCAGGCGGAACTGCTCCCGCAGCCAGGGCATACAGGCTTCGCTCTCAGCAGGCTGGGGGTCACGGTTCTGCGGCGGGCGGCACTTGACGATGTTTGCAATATAGCAGTTCTTCGTGCGGTCAAGGTCGATGGCAAACAGATATTTGTCCAGCAGCTGGCCGCTGCGCCCCACAAAGGGCAGACCCTGCTCATCCTCATTCTGGCCGGGGCCTTCGCCCACAAACAGAACTTCGGCATCTTCCACACCCTGACCGAACACCACATTGGTGCGGGTCTTGCACAGCTCGCAGCGGGTGCAGGCAAGACAGCTTGATCTTAATGTTTCCCAATCCATGGCAGCTTGATCTCCTCTTGAAACGGTATGATGCTTAATTCACAAATCGGAACAGCTTTTCTCCTGAAATAATAGTACAAAATCTAGGATGGTACGATGCATTGCATGAAATGACGAATCCACTCAATGCCTCTTTTAGTATACGACTTTTCGGCAACATCATCAATACAGTGGCCGACAATCTTTTTAATGACATGCTCATCCACACCGGCTTTCTTTGCCGTGGTGACGAACTGAACACGACCATCATGAGGACGATGTCGGGGGGACAAGGCCTAAAGCATTCACGACGAATGCGTTGCCCTTTCTGTGTGTGTTTTGGCTGGCGACTTAACGATACCACAGGACGATTCACTCGTCATGGATGTGGAGAAATCACGCGATAAAACGTTACTTTATCAATAGAATAAACAAAGAGTATCTCCACGTGTTGATTTTAAATCAATCAGCAGCGACGATTGAAAACGATTACACGTGCAGATTTCAAAGCACTTATACAAATTGTATCCGCTTTCTCTTTGCAGAGCGCGGCTGGATGTGTTATAATCAAAATAGTTTTCTGCGATGCATTTTCAGGCGGTAGTGCCGGACGGCAGCGCGGGAGAAACCGGATAGCGGGAGAGTGGAACTTTTGGAGTTGGAACAGGCAAAAAAGCGCGTGGAAGAATTGCGCGCTGTGATCGAGAAAAACAATCGGCTTTACTATGACCAGGATGCCCCGGAGCTTGAAGATTTTGAGTATGATGCTCTGACCCGGGAACTGAAAGAATTGGAAGCACAGTTTCCGCAGCTGGTCACGGCATCGTCGCCTACCCAGAAGGTAGGCGGCACGGCCAGCAGCAAGCTGCCCAAGGTGACCCATGCGGTAAAAATGGAAAGCCTGCTGGATGCATTTTCGTATGATGAGCTGCGGGATTTTGACCGCCGCGTGCGGGAAGCCGGCATAGAGCCGGAGTATGTGGTAGAGATCAAGATCGATGGCCTTTCCTGCAGTCTGGAATACGAAAACGGTGAGCTGGTTCGTGCCTCTACCCGCGGCGATGGCGTGGTGGGCGAGGATGTGACCGCCAATGTCCGCGCCATCCGCAGCATTCCCAAAAAGTTGAAGGATGCACCGGAATTTCTGGAAGTGCGCGGTGAGGTATATATGCCGCATGGCGCGTTCCAGAAGCTGTGTGCAGAGCAGGAGCTGCAGGGCGCAGCGCCCTTTAAAAATCCGCGCAATGCGGCTGCCGGTTCGCTGCGCCAGAAGGATGCAAAGATCACCGGAAGCCGGGGCCTTTCTATTTTTGTTTTCAATGTGCAGCAGATCCGCGGCAAAACGCTTACCAAGCATGCTGAAAGTCTGGATTACCTCAAGAGCCTTGGCCTGCCGGTCTCGCCGCGCTATCATATCGTGCATAACATTGAGCAGGCCATTGCCGAGATCGAGCAGATCGGCCAGAACCGTGCCAAACTGGATTTTGATATGGATGGTGCTGTGATCAAGGTGAACGATTTTGCACAGCGCGATCTGATGGGTTCCACCAACAAATTCCCACGCTGGGCAATTGCGTTTAAGTATCCGCCAGAGGTAAAGGAGACAACGCTGCGCAGCATTGAGGTCGCAGTTGGCCGCACCGGTGTTCTTACCCCGACGGCCTGCTTTGACCCTGTCTTTCTGGCGGGTACTACCGTTGCCCGCGCGACCCTGCACAATGAGGATTTTATCCATCAGTTCGGCCTTTGCATCGGCGATACCATTCAGGTGCGCAAGGCGGGCGATATCATCCCGGAAGTGATCGGTGTTACCAATCACGCAGAGGATGCACAGCCCTATGAGATGCCCACGGTCTGCCCCTCCTGCGGTGCGCCAGTCGTTCATCTGGAGGATGAAGCAGCTCTGCGCTGTGTTAACCCCGAGTGCCCGGCACAGGCACTGCGCAATATCATCCATTTTGCTTCCCGCGATGCAATGGATATCGAGGGCCTTGGCACAGCAGTTGCCACCCAGCTGGTGGAGAAGGACATGGTGCACTCCGCAGCGGATATCTACACGCTGACGCGGGAACAGCTGCTGGCGCTGGATAAGTTCAAGGAAAAGAGCGCCGATAACCTGCTGAACGCCATCGAGGCTTCCAAGCAGAACAATCTGGATAAGCTCCTGTTCGGCTTTGGCATCCGCAACATTGGCGATAAAGCTGCAGCCCTGCTGGCAGAGCATTTCGGTACGCTGCAGGCTGTCCGGGAAGCAAGTGCAGAGCAGATCAGCGAGATCGATGGGTTTGGCGGCGTAATGGCGCAGAGCGTCGTGGAATTCTTTGCAAAAGAGGGAACGATCGACCTTGTCCATCGTCTGGCCGATGCCGGATTGAATATGCAGTGGAAGGGCGAACCGAAAGGTGATAAGCTGGCAGGAAAAACGCTGGTGGTCACCGGCACACTGGAAACTCTTTCCCGCAATGAGGCGGAAGCACTGATCGTGAAAAACGGCGGTAAGGCCAGCGGTTCTGTTTCAAAGAAAACGGCCTATGTCGTGGCAGGCACGGCAGCAGGCTCCAAACTGACCAAGGCGCAGGCGCTTGGCATCCCGGTGCTGACCGAGGCAGAATTTCTGGCAATGATCAGCGACGAAAACATCTGATAAAACCGCTCCAATGGATATCCCCGCAGTTTTGTGCTGCGGGGATATTTTTATGTCCGCAGGTTCTATCCGGCAGGGACAGGCATATACTCATAGCAGGCAATGAGCCTGAAAAAGGAGAGGACAGTGTGGATGAGTATTATCGGGCGATACGCCTGCTTCCCTCATGGCTGGCCGGGCCATTGGGACAGCTGCCAGCACAGACGGCAGCGCAGATCCATGAACTTCGGTTCCGGACAGGCTGTGGTATTTTTGTTACACTGTCGGGTCGGCAGTTCCCGCTGCAGGACCTGCCGGAGTGCCCGCTGCAGCTGAGGGAGTGTGTATTAGATCAGCTTCAGATCGAAGAGATCTTTCACACCCTGTGCGGCGGCGCGGTACATGCACACCAGACGGAGCTTGCGCATGGATTTCTGACCATACCCTCCGGCTGCCGGGTGGGTGTGGCAGGACGCTATGTGGATCGCGACGGCCAGACGGTTCTGCAGCAGGTGCAGGGGCTGAACCTGCGCATTGCAAGGGCGGTTCCGGTACAGCTGCCGGACGAACTTCTGGTGCAACTGAAAAAGCATTTTATTGGGATGCTTGTGGTCGGTGAGCCGGACAGCGGCAAGACGACGCTGCTGCGTCAGATCGCACGAGAACTGGCCGGGATGCAACGGCGAGCCTGCGTGGTGGACGAGCGCTGCGAGATCTTTCCGCCGGGTGATTCCGAGAAGATGCTGCCGCTGGATCTGCTGTCCGGCATCCCTAAGGAACGGGCTGTGCAGATGGCACTGCGCACGCTTTCGCCGCAGGTTATTTTACTGGACGAGCTGGGCACGCTTGCCGAAACTGCAGCGCTGGAACAGGGCTTTTACAGCGGGGTGGACTTTGTTGCAAGCGTCCATGCCGCAAGCGTGGAAGAAGCCGCCCGGCGGCCGCAGGTACAGGCGCTGCAGCGGCATGGAATGCTGCGTGTATTTGTACTGCTGCACGGCTGCACAGCGCCGGGAAAAGTCCGGCAGGTCTGCACGGTATGATGCGGCTTTTTCATTGGGCAGCGGCTGCACTGCTCCTGCTGTGCGGGTGGCTGACCGGTTCTGCATTTCAGGTCAGAACAGAGCAGCATATCCTGCAGCTGCAGCGCACCGTGGAGCTGCTGCAGCGCATCCGGCAGGAGATCGCTTACCGCAGGCTGGATCTGGAACAGCTGCAGCGGTGTCTCGTGCAGGAAAAGCTGCTGGAAAGCGATGCAGCACCAAAACTGCAGGAAATTCCGGCACCGGAAAGATTTGATGATGCGGAACGCCTTTGCTTTGAGCAGTGCTTTGCCGGCCTTGGCCAAAGCGAAGCGGCACAGGAATGCGAACGACTGGATTATTACTCTGCCCGTTTTGAAGCATTCCTGCACCAGGCGCAGCAGAAAGCGGCATCCGGTCAGGGCTTACCGTGCAGGCTTGGCCTTGCAGCCGGCGCGGTGGCAGCACTGATTCTTTTGTAGTGGCAGGAGGACGAAAACTTGGAGATCGACCTTGTGTTCAAAATTGCAGCGATCGGTATTATCGTGGCCGTCCTGAACCAGCTGCTGATCCGTTCCGGCCGGGAGGATCAGGCCATGATGACGACCCTTGCGGGTCTTGTGGTAGTGCTTTCCATCCTTGTCAAGCAGATCAGCGCACTGTTCGTTACCATCAAGTCGCTGTTTGCACTATGAGTACATCTTTTTCCATTCTGGGAGCAGTGGTCGTCTTTGCAGCAGCGCAGCTTCTGCTGCGGAAGGATGCACCGGCCTATGCGTTTCTGCTGTCCGTTGGCGCAGCATTGTTTGTGCTGCTGCAGCTTGGAGTGGCGGTGCAGGAGCTGCTTCGGAATGTACTGACTTTCAGCCGCCGGGTGGACGGGCCTGCATTTGCCTGCCTGCTGCGCTGTGCCGGAATTTTGCTGCTGACCGATTACGCGCGGACCCTGTGCGAAGAAGCTGGTGCGGATACTTTGGCATGGTGCGCCGGGTTTGCGGGCCGATGTTTGGTTCTGGCATCAGCATTTCCTCTACTGGAAGAGATCTGCCAGAAGATCTGGGGGCTTGCCGCATGATAAAAAAATTCCTGCAAAAAGCGGCAGCGTTTGTATTGTGCACAGCATGCTTTCTGGCTTTTGCACCTGATGCCGCTGCGGCACAGCTGCAGGGCCTGCCCGGACAGGAGCTTTGGCAGCCTTATCTGAAAAAAGCTCCGCAAAGCGCAGAGTCCTTTGCCAAAGATCCGCTCAAAGCTCTGCTTGCGCTCCTGCCGGGATCACCGGCAGAGATGATCCGGCAGATGGCACACTGCTATGCGGATGTTCTGCTGTTTTTACTGTTGCTGATCGTGCTTTCATTTCTGGTGGGAGGAGCAGCCGACAGCGCCTTGTTGGAGCTGGCTGCGGCTGTGGGCTGCGGCACTCTTTTGTGGGGAGATCTGATCAGCCTTGCACAGCTGATCTGTGAGCGGATGGAGGGGTGGAAAAACTACCTTCTGGGTTTTCTTCCGGTGTACAGCGGTGTGCTCGCTGCCGGCGGAGAGGTAAATGCCAGCACAGCGGCAAGCGGTCTGCTGCTGACCGGGCTGTGCTTTCTGGCACAGGGTACGGTGCTTGTGGTCAGTCCGCTGCTGCAGAGCTACCTTGCGGTAAGCATGGCGTGCTGCATCAGCACCCAGCAGGGGCTTTCGGAAACGTGCCGTGTCATGGGCGCGTTGCTGCGCAGGGGGCTTGTCTGGGCTGGGCGGATTTTTGCAGTGCTGTTAGGGCTGCAAAGAGCGGTAACGGTTCAGCTGGACCGTTCTGCACTGCGGCTGGGCCAGCTGCTTACCGGCGGCGTGCCGGTGATCGGGCAGGCTCTGAGCGATACGGCAGAAGTATTTCTTGCCGGGATGCAGCTGCTCAAAAGCAGTCTGGGTTTTGCGGCACTTGCCGTGATCGGGGCCGAATTTCTGCCACTGTATCTGCAGCTTCTGCTCCATTTGCTATTCCTTGCAGGATGCAGGCTTCTGTGCGGCCTTGCGGAGAACCGGCGCTGTCAGGCGCTGTTTGACTGCATGGCCGAAGCGGTAAAATGCATGGCAGCAGTAACGGCACTGTTTTTTGAACTGCTGACGGTAGGCGTGGGGCTTCTGATGATGACGGGAGGCGGATAGGAAATGCACGCATTTCAGACGGCGGCATCGGCGTTCTGCATTGCCTGTATCTGTGCGGAGATCACGACGCTGCTGGTGGGCGCAGGCTGGGCGGGCAGATGCATAAAAGCCGTTGCCGGGCTATATATTCTAGTGATCCTGTTCCGGCTGGCCCCGCAGATGAAGCTGGAACTGAAAAGTGCAGCGGCGGCGGCTCCGGCAGCGGTCAGCATCCAGAGTACGGAGACATCGCTCTTGCAGGGAACGCAGGAACGGCTGGAAGCAGATCTTTGCGCAGAGTGTGAGCGGCGCTTTGGTACAAAGGTGAAACTGGAGATCACACTGACCCGGACAGAACAGACCGTTCGGGCAGAAAAGGTGCTTGTGATCCTCCCGGCGGCGTGCACATCTGCAGAGCAGAGCCGGATCGCGGCATATCTGCAGCAGGAGCTTGGCATGGCACCGATACTGGAAGTGCAGGAGGACACCGAATGAAAGAAGCAGGGGGCATTTCGTTCGGAGATTCCGTGAAAGATTTTGCCCGGAAATGTAAAGGGAAACAGGGCAGAGCAAGGCTTGCTGCGGCAGTAGGCGTTCTGGCAATGCTGCTGATCCTGTTGTCGGAACTTTTTCCGCAGAACACGGCAGCGGGCAGCACAAAAAACACAAAGTCTGCCCAGAGCAGCACGGAATATCAGGCACAGCTGGAGAACCGGCTGGAACATCTGATCTCACAGATGAGCGGTGCGGGCAAAACGACCGTGATGGTCACGCTGGAGACTGGGGAAGAAGCCATTTATGCGCTGGATACACAGTCCGGAGAAATGCAGTCCCAGCAGACCCATGTCCTGCTGGAAGATGGTTCAGCCCTGACCGAAACGGTATGTCTGCCGCAGGTGTGCGGTGTGGCCGTGCTGTGCGAGGGCGGCGGAGACATCCGCGTTGCTGCCCGGATCACCGAACTGGTAAGCGCACTGCTGGATCTGCCATCCAACCGCATTTGTGTGGAACAGCGCAAGGGCTGAGACCCTGCAGCTTTTATAAGGAGGAACGATTTATGAGAGCACTTTCCAGAAATACCCGCAGGGCCACAGCTGTTACATTGGCTGCCGCACTGGTGATCGCCGTATACCTGAACTGGCAGTACGCCCGCAGCGATGTGCCCACGGAACTGCCGGACAATGCTGCAATGGTCGCGGCAGAGGCTGAGGATGTCCCGGTACAGGCGCAGACGGTTCTGGATGAGCTGCCCACAGAGGCCGAAGCGGTGTCCAGCGCCAACAAAAACTATGGTGAAGCGCAGCTTGTAAGCGTTGCCAGTGACAGCGGTGCAAAGTTTTTTGAGCAGGCTCGGCTCAAGCGACAGAAGGCCCACGATGAGGCGATGGATTCCATCAAGAAAACGATGAAATCCTCGTCGCTTTCCGCAGAGGAAAAGAAGGAATATACCGCCCAGATGACCGCAAATCTGGAAGATCTGAATGCGGAGAATGAGATCGAAACGCTGATCAAAGCCAAAGGTTTTGCAGATTGCCTGTGCTTTTTGCAGTCCGGCCGGGCAGACCTTACCGTGATGACCTCCGGTGAACCGCTCACAGCGGCACAGGTGGCACAGATCCGGGATGTGGTGCTGAACAAAAGCACTGTGACTGCCCAGAACATCACGGTGGTGGAGGTCAAATAAGAAGGTGCGGCAGAGTTTTCCGAAACAAGTATTGAAATCGCACCCGCTTTGATGGTATAATAACTCTATCAATAAAGAATGATGTTGTCCTGCGTATGGCATTGATCGTTTCAGGCAGGACCATTTCAAACAAGAAAAAGCAGGCTGTGCCCGCTTTTGAATGGAGGACAACACAATGGATTTTCAGAATACAGATCTTCAGGGCGGCAGCCTTCAGATCTCCACCGAAGTCATCGGTAAGATCGCACGCTGCGCAGCATTGGAAATTGACGGCGTTGCCGAGGTTTCCTGCGGCGGACAAAATAAAAAGCTCAAGGATCTGCTGGAAGCATCCAGCATCCAGTCTCCGGTCGTGGTGGAAATGCGGGATGGTACCGCAAACATCACTCTGAACCTGATGATGAGCTTTGGTGCACGCATTCCTGCTGTGGCCGAAAAGGTGCAGGAAAACGTGAAGAACGCCGTACAGAACATGACCAATGTCACTGTGAGCCGCGTCAATCTGGTGATCGCCGGCCTTGCACAAACCACTGCAGCAGAGCAGTAAAATAAAATTCAGAATTGGAAGCCGATCCTCTCTGTGCTCTGGCCAGAGAGGCTTCGTGCTGCGAGAGGAACATTATGGAAAATATTTTGCCCCGTAGAGAAGCACGCGAGAATGCATTTTTGCTGGCATTTTCGCAGACCTTTGGTGATATCCCGCTGGCAGAGGCCATTACCAACCACGAAGAAAACGATGAAGAACACCCTGTGGATGGTTTCAGCAAGCACCTGCTGAACGCATACTACGATCATTCTGCCGAGGTGGATGACGAGATCCGTGCACATCTGCGCAACTGGACCATGGAGCGCCTGCCTCGTGTCAGCCTGACCATCCTGCGTCTGGCAGTTGCCGAGATGCTGTTTGGCGGCGAGAATAAGCCCGGTGTTGCCATCAACGAGGCGGTGGAACTGACGAAAAAGTATGGTGCGGACGAAGATTACCAGTTCGTGAACGGTCTGCTTGGCGCAGTGGCCCGGGATCACGGTCTGGATGCGGAGCAGGCCGAACAGTGAGCCATTATACGCTTGGCATTGATACAAGCAACTATGCAACCTCTCTGGCAGTGTTTGATACAGCTGGAGAGGTTGTTTGCGCAAAGAAGCGCTTTTTGCCGGTAAAAACGGGCCAGCTGGGCCTGCGGCAAAGCGATGCACTGTTTCATCATACGGTCGCGCTGCCGGAGATGATGCAGGAACTGGCGCAGGAATTTGATCTGACGCAGATCGATGCTGTGGGCGTATCGCAAAAGCCCCGCCCGGTAGAAGGCAGCTATATGCCTTGCTTTCTTGCAGGTGTCAATGCTGCAACGGCCTTTGCACATGCAAAAGGGATCCCACTTGTGCTGACGACCCATCAGCAGGGTCACGCTGCCGCAGCGCTGTTTGCAGCTAAGGGGGAACAGCTGTTTGCTGAAAAAGTTCTGCTGTTCCATATTTCCGGCGGCACCACGGACCTGCTGCTCTGCGATCAGGTGCGCCGGATCACAACGCTTGGCACCAGCACAGACCTTTATGCCGGACAGGCTGTGGACCGTGTGGGGGTCAGGCTTGGCTTTGGCTTCCCGGCGGGTGCCGAGGTTTCCCGTCTGGCTGCACAGTGCACTGAGGAGATCAAGCCAAAATCCAGCGTGAAGGGGATGCAATGCAGCCTTTCCGGGCTGGAAAACCAGTGCAATGCCCTGCTTGCCGCAGGCAAAACGCCGGAATATGTGTGCAAGTACTGCCTGCTCTGTGTGGCGGATACAGTGGTAAAAATGACCAAAGCTGCACAGAAGGAATACCCCGGCCTGCCGGTGGTATGTGCTGGCGGAGTGATGAGCAGCGATATCATCCGTGCATGGGTGCAGAAACGTCTGCCGCAGGTCTACTTTGTGCCGGGACAGTATTCCAGCGATAATGCCATCGGTGTTTCGATCCTGGCAGCGCGGGAGGCCGGATTATGGCTGAAGTGATTACCGTTTCAGCACTCAACCGTTATGTAAAAACGCTGCTGGATGCCAACGATGCTTTGTTTGACCTTGCCCTGCGCGGCGAGATTGCAAATTTTGTACAGAATGCGCGCAGCGGGCACTGCTATTTTTCTCTGCGGGATGATGTCTGCAGCGTCAAAGCGGTAATGTTCCGCACTGATGCACGCCGCCTTGCTTTCCGCCCGGAAGAGGGAATGCGTGTAGTCGTGCGCTGCCGCGCTACCCTTTATGAGCGCGACGGCGCATTTCAGCTGTACGTGAACGATATGTTTCCAGATGGCATTGGTGCCGCACAGCTGGCGTTGGAACAGCTTAAGGCAAAACTGGAGCAGGAGGGCCTGTTTGCACCGGGGCACAAAAAGCCGCTGCCGGAATTTCCTAAATGCATCGGTGTTGTTACCAGCAAGACGGGAGCTGCCCTGCAGGACATCCGCAATGTGCTCACACGGCGCTGGCCATCTGTACGGCTGCTGCTGTGTCCGGTGACAGTGCAGGGGTTTGAAGCCGCGCAGCAGGTGGCCGATGCCATCAAAAAGCTGGATCAGCGCAAAGAGGTGGACGAGATCATTGTTGCACGCGGAGGCGGCAGCCGGGAAGACCTGTGGGTCTTTAACGCAGAGATGATCGCCCGGGCTGCATACCGCTGCAAAAAACCACTGATCAGCGCAATCGGCCACGAGATCGACTATACCATTCTGGACTTTGTGGCAGACTGCCGTGCCCCCACACCTTCGGCTGCAGCAGAGCTGGCTGTACCGGATCGGGCAGAGCAGGAGCGGATATTGCTGGATTTGCAGCAAAATATTCGCAAAAATATGCAAAAACGTTTTGATTTATGCTATAATGGTCTGGAACAATACAACTTTGTGTTGGAGCAGGGCCTTGCACGCCGAAACTGGCAAAAAAGTCAGGGCCAGCTGCAGCAGGTGCAGGATGCCATCCGTCAGCAGATGCAGAAACGCCTGCATTCTGCAGAATTGCAGCTGGGTCATGCGGCAGCACTTACTGGTTCGCTGGATCCATACAAGGTGCTGGCGCGCGGCTACACGATGGTCACAGCAGCCAACGGCACTATTTTAAATGCAGATGATCTGCAGCCGGAAAAAACAATCTATGTTCGCAGCGCTTCCCGCCGTGCAAAGTGCAGGGTGGAAGCGGTGGAGGAGATCAATGAGAGCACCCAAAAGTTTTGAGGAAGGCATGGAACGGCTGAATGCGCTCCTTGCACAGATGCAGAGTGAGGATACGACCCTTGCAGATTCGGTCAAACTGTATGCAGAGGCCGCTTCTCTGATGGAGTACTGCCATGCTGCACTGGAAAAAACATCGCTGCAGATCGACGAGATCGACGCAAAGCTTGCGGGCACAGTGCAGGAGGAAAGCTAATGGACTATCAGGAGCAGTATCAGAATTATCTGGCGCAGGCAATGGCCGCGCTGGAAACGGCCTGCGGCCGTTTTCTGCCGGAAGAATCCGAGGTGTGCCGTGCGGCACGCTACAGCCTGATGGGCGGCGGAAAACGGATCCGTGCAGTTCTTGTTCTCAGCGTCTGCGATATGCTGGGCGGCAGTATGCAGGCGGCACAGCATTTTGCAGCTGCTGTAGAAATGCTGCACTGCTATTCGCTCATTCACGATGACCTGCCCTGCATGGACAATGATGATCTGCGCCGCGGCCGTCCTTCCTGCCACAAGGCATTTAGCGAAGCAACTGCCATGCTGGCCGGTGATGTGCTGCTGACAGAAGCATTTGAGACAGTCGCCAATGCCCCGGCAGATGCGTCTGTCTGTGTACAGGCAGCGCGGGCACTGGGTGCAGGCGCTGGCAGCCGCGGCATGGTCTATGGGCAGGAACTGGATCTGAAATACGAAGCGTTGGCCGCAACAGAAGACCAGCTTCGGCTGATCCATCGCAATAAAACGGGTGCGCTGATCAATGCAGCCATCCAGATGGGTGCGGCTGCGGCCAAAGCGGATGAAGCACAGTGCAGAGCGCTGGAACAGTATGCTTATGGTCTGGGTCTTGTTTTTCAGATCGTGGACGACGTGCTGGATGTTACCAGCACACCGGAACAGCTGGGCAAGCCCATTGGCAGCGACAGCGAAAATGGAAAAACTACCTTTGTGACCCTTTATGGTGCGGAAGGTGCCATGAAGCTTGCACATGACCTGAATCAGAAGACCTGCACGGAACTGCACCGGAATTTTGGCGAAAAAGCTGCGTTTCTGGAACAGCTTGCGCAGCAGCTTCTTGTGCGTAAAAACTAAAAATAATCCATACAGAATAAAGGAAAAAGATTATGCAGCTTATTCAAAACATCCTGTCTTTCAATCAGATCCTTACGGTTTCACTGCTCGGCTGGTTTGTGGCGCAGGTGCTTAAAACCATCATCAATTTTATCCTACTGGGCAAGTTCCAGTTGGAACGCATGTGGGGTGATGGCGGTATGCCCAGTGCCCACAGCGCAACGGTCTGTGCCATGGTCATTGCAACCGGACGCTGTGTGGGTGTTGACTCTGCCATTTTTGCAGTGGCAAGCGTGGTGGCAATCATTACCATGCACGATGCCATGGGCGTGCGGCATGAGACTGGCGAGCAGGCCAAGGTCCTGAACCAGATGATCGATCAGTGGATCGAAGTGAGCGAGAAGAATGCTCCTTTCCTGCAGAACATGCATCTGAAGGAGATGGTCGGCCATACGCCGCTGCAGGTCGTGGCAGGCGTACTGGTCGGCGCAGCCGTCGGCTTCCTGTATCCGCTGGCTTAAGACATTCTTTTTTCACGCAGGAACGCACTGCAGAAACAGAAAATCTTCATTTGAAGGACGTGTGATTTATGGGAGCATTGCTGCTGGACAGCATCAATCAGCCCAAGGATTTAAAGCAACTGAATGAACAGCAGGTGAAACAGCTGTGCGCGGAGATCCGCCAGTTTCTGCTGGAGAATATTTCCAAGACGGGCGGCCACCTTGCCTCAAACCTTGGCGTGGTAGAGCTTACCGTTGCGCTGCACCGTGTTCTGGATACACCACAGGACAAAATCGTGTTTGATGTCGGTCACCAGTGCTACACACACAAGATCCTTACGGGTCGGCGCGGACAGTTTGATAAGCTGCGCCAGCTCGACGGGATCTCCGGTTTCCCGAACCCGAACGAGAGCGAACACGATGCATTCATTGCCGGGCACGGAAACACGGCGCTTTCGCTTGCGATCGGCATGGCGTGGGCCAAAAAGCTGCATCATGAAGCAGGGCTTGTGGTCGCGGTGATCGGCGATGGTGCCTTTACCGGCGGCATGGTCTACGAGGGAATGAACAACATTGAACAGCTGGACAACCTTCTTGTGATCCTGAACGACAACAAGATGTCCATTTCTAAAAATGTCGGTGCACTTGCCCGCTATCTGACTCATTTGCGCACGACCACGGCCTATTTTGATGCCAAGGATAATGTGCGCAGCTTTTTGGATAGAGTACCGCTGGTGGGCGCTCCACTGAAAAAAAACATCACCGAGTGCAAGACGCTTTTGCGTCGGGCAATGTACCACTCTACCATGTTCGAGGATATGGGCTTCCAGTACATCGGGCCGGTGGATGGCCACAACGTGGAAGAGCTGGAACGCACACTGCGCACCATCCGCAACCGGCAAGGGCCACATTTTCTGCACGTGATCACAAAAAAGGGCAAGGGCTATCAGCCGGCCGAGGTAAACCCCGGCAACTATCACGGCGTGTCGGCATTTGATCTGGATGGAATGCCCGACCCGGAGGTGGCACCAAAGGAATCGTTCTCGACGGTATTTGGCAATGTTCTTGTGACGGAAGGCGACCGGAACCCGAATATCTGCGCCATCACTGCAGCAATGAAGTATGGCACCGGCCTGCAGTTTTTTGCGCACAGCCACCCGGAGCGTTTTTTTGATGTCGGTATGGCAGAGCAGCACGCTGTGACCTTTGCTGCCGGGCTTGCAAGTCAGGGCATGCTGCCGGTGGTATGCATTTATTCCACCTTCCTGCAGCGTTCCTATGATCAGATCATCCACGACGTAAATCTGCTGCGGGAGAATGTAGTTTTTGCCATCGACCGCGCCGGTTTTGTCCCAGCGGATGGCGAAACGCATCAGGGCATTTACGATCCCGCTTTCCTGAGCCAGCTTGGAATGCCGCTGTATGCGCCTTCCAATTATCAGGAACTGAATTACTGGCTGCAGCAGCTGTTGAGTGACCGCTTCCATGGCCCACGGGCAATTCGTTATCCCCGCGGTGGGCAGGATGCAGCTCTGGCGGAATTTGGCTGCACCGGCGAAGATTATGATTTCCTGCGCAAGGCGGATGATGCAACAATCGTTCTGGTGAGTTACGCCGACGAACTGGCCGACCTTTTGCAGGCAGAACGTGAATTACAGCAGAAAAGTATTGCGTGTGATGTGATAAAGACTGTAAAGCTATATCCCTTTACAGACAAAATGATCGCTGATCTGTCGAAATACAAAATAATCCTGTTCGCGGAAGAATGCATTGCAAACGGAAGCATTGGTGAACATCTGGAATATGCTTTGCAGCAAAACGGATGGAATGGGCGCTTTATCCATTGTGCAGTGCGGAACGCGTGTCTTCCGCATGCCAGTGTGGCACAGATCAAACAGGCAACCGGTCTGGATGCAGCGCATCTTGTACAGGCCGTGCAGATGGCCGTGACGAAAGGAGAAAATTTACTTTGAAGATTCGATTGGACCAATATCTTGTTCAGCATGGTCTGACACAGAGCCGTGAGCGCGCAAAGGCGCTGATCATGTCCGGCATCGTTTTTGTCAATGAGCAAAAGGTGGACAAGGCTGGAGAGATGATCAAGGAAGATGCCAAGGTGGAAGTGCGCGGGCACGACATTGGCTATGTCAGCCGCGGCGGCCTGAAGCTGGAAAAAGCTATGAAGTGTTTCCCGCTTACACCCAATGGCAAGATCTGCATGGACATTGGCGCATCTACCGGCGGCTTTACGGATTGCATGCTGCAGAACGGTGCCGTCAAGGTCTATGCGGTGGATGTCGGCTATGGACAGCTTGCATGGAGCCTGCGTACAGACGAGCGCGTAGTGAACATGGAGCGCACGAACATCCGCAATGTCAAGCCGGAGGATCTTGCCGAGCAGATCGAGTTTTTCAGTGTGGATGTCTCGTTTATCTCGCTGCACCATATTTTCCCGGTGGCACAGGCAATCACAACGCCGGATGCCATGGGCGTTTGTCTGGTCAAGCCGCAGTTTGAAGCCGGACGCGAAAAGGTTGGCAAGAACGGTGTGGTGCGCGACCCTGCTACCCACCGTGAAGTGCTGCACAATGCCATGGGCTATGCTGCTGCAAACGGTTTTGCTGTACGCGGATTGGATTTCAGCCCGGTAAAGGGACCCGAGGGCAACATTGAATACCTGATGTTCGTGCAGAAGAGCGGTGAACCTTCCGTGCTGGACGACAGCGTTGCAGAGCAGGTGGTGGCGGCAAGCCACAGCACGCTGGACCGCTGAGCGGCTCTGCCATCAGTCCAGAAAAAGGAGCTTCCAGCATGACGATCTATATTTCGCCGAATCCCGGCAAGACCTCCGCCAACGAGATCGCACTGCGTGCAGCGCAGATCCTAATGAACCATGGTGCAGCTGTTCTGATGTGTGAACAGCCACGCACAAGCTGCAGCACGGCCGGAGTGTTTTATCTGCCGCTGGAGGAATGCCTTGAGCAGGCAGATGTGATCCTGACCATTGGCGGCGACGGCACCATTCTGCATGAGGCAAATCTTTCGCTCCGGTACGCAAAGCCGATCTTGGGCATCAATCTGGGACGCTGTGGCTTTCTGGCTACCTGCGAAGTCAGCGAGATGGAAGCCAAGCTCTCCGCTGTTGCACGGGGAGAGTTCAGCGTAGACAACCGGATGCTGCTGTATGTCCGCGTTCTTGGCCACGATGGCTGGGAGGGCCACGCCCTGAATGACGTGGTGGTCACAAAGGGCCGCCTGCAGCAGGCGATCGATTTCAGCATTTACTGCGATGATATTTTAGTAGAGCACTACCGTGGGGACGGTGTGATCGTTGCAACGCCCACCGGCTCCACAGCGTATTCGCTGGCGGCGGGCGGGCCGATCCTGGATTCCCAGACGAAGGGCGTTGTTGTAACGCCTATCTGCCCGCACAGTCTGGCCAGCCCGGCCATGGTGTTTGCGCAGGAGCGCAAGCTGAATATCTGTGTGGGACAGGTGGCCGACGATGAAGTGTTTATCAGCTGCGATGGCAGAGCTGGATGTCCGCTCAAGGCCGGCGCAACGGCTGAAGTAAGGCTCTCCGATCAGGTGGTAAAGCTGATCACCTTCGGAAAAGCAGATCAGTTCCAGGCCATTGACCAGAAGATTCGCAGCAGACGATAAAGGGGAGGCGAGTTTACGATGGCGCGCAGCCGTAAGGAAGATGTAAAAAGCAAGGGAGAACGTCAGCAGGTGATTCTCCGGCTTGTGCAGGAACACCCGATCAGCCGGCAGGAAGTTCTGCTGGATCACCTTTCCAAAGAGGGATTCGAGGTAACACAAGCCACCGTTTCCCGCGATATCCGGGAGCTGTGTTTGGTAAAAGCTGCCACGGCAGAGGGGTATCGCTATGTCTCCAGCCGAAACGAAAGCTTCAACCCCAAAACGCAGGGAAGGTTTGAAACGATCTTTCATGAATCCGTGCTGGGGGTGGATTACGCCGGACATGTTGTGCTGGTAAAGTGCTATTCCGGCATGGCCAACGCCGCATGCGAGGTTTTTGACGCATTGCAGTGGAAAAGTGTGGTCGGCACGCTTTCGGGCGACGACACGTTCCTGATCGTTGCACGGTCGGAGCGTGATGCAAAAACGATCTGCTCGGAACTGACGAGACACATTGGATAAAAATAACGCGGGAGAAAAGATATGCTGAGCAGCCTGCAAATTGAAAATGTTGCTGTGATCCAGAAGGCTGAAGTACATTTCAAGCCGGGCCTGAATGTTCTTACCGGTGAGACTGGTGCCGGCAAGTCGATCCTGATCGATTCCATCAATGCGATCCTGGGAAACCGCACTTCAAAGGATCTTGTGCGCACAGGGGCCTCCAAGGCGGTGATCCGTGCAGCCTTTGAGGAGGTGCCCGGTACGGTGCTGGACAGCCTTGAGAAGGCGGGCTACGAGCGCTCGGATGCACTGATGCTCAGCCGCGAGATCACAGCCGAGGGCAAAAGCACCTGCCGCATCAACGGAATGCCTGCAACGGCTGCGGTTCTGCGGGAGCTGTGCGGAGGACTTATCAATATCAACGGTCAGCACGACTCCGTGGGCCTTCTGAACCCGGCAAGACATCTGGGCATTCTGGATGATTATGCGCAGAACAGCGCGGAGTTTCAGGACTATTATGTCCTGTACCGGGAGCTTGTGCGCATCAAGCGGGAGCTGGATGCCATGATCACCGACGAAGCCGAAAAGCAGCGCAGGATCGATCTGTTGAGCTATCAGGTGCAGGAGATCGAGGATGCCGGACTGACCGCCGGAGAGGAACAGACGCTGGAAAGCCGCCGCAAGATCCTTGCCAATGCATCTGCCATCCGGGATAAGATCGCACAGAGCTATGCATTGCTTTCGGGCGATGACGAGGCCTCCGGCGCAGTCGATCTGCTGGGCGAGGCATCCAATGCAGTGGATGCTGCCGCGCAGCTGGATGATGCACTTGCCGGTGCATCCAGTCAGCTGCTGGATCTGTATTACAATGCAAAGGATGTTGCCGCAGATCTGATCGGTCGACTGGATTCCTATGATACCAACGATGCGGAGCTGGACGAGATTGAGCAGCGTCTGGATCTGATCTACAAGCTCAAGCGCAAATATGGTGATACGGTAGAAGACGTGATCGCTTTTGGACAGAATGCAAGGGAAGAACTGGAGCGCATCCAGTCCTCACAGGAGCGGCATGACCACCTGCAGGCAGAAAAGCTCCGCCTTTATGCGCTGGCCCGTGAAAAGGCAGAAGCACTGACCCAGACGCGCCTGCGCGCTTTTGAAGAGCTGAACAAGCGTATTTCCGGCACGCTGGATTTTCTGAACATGCCGGGCGTGCGCATGACACTGCGCCATACCCGCGGCCCGCTGGCAAGCCATGGGCAGGACAGCATCGAGTTCTACATTTCCACAAACCCCGGTGAGGCACCCAAACCCCTTGCAAAAATTGCTTCCGGCGGCGAGCTGAGCCGCATCACGCTGGCCATCAAAAATGCAATGGCCGATAAGGATGCCGTGCCTACCGTGATCTATGATGAGATCGACAGCGGTGTTTCTGGCAAAGCCGCCGGGCGTATTGGTGAGGTACTGCGCCAGAGCGCACAGGGCCACCAGATCTTGTGCATCACCCATACAGCCCAGATCGCTGCACTGGCGGACTGCCATCTGCTGATTCAGAAAAATGTAGCCAATGACCGCACCTATACCGAGATCCATCCGCTGGATGAGGAGGGCAGGGTGGAAGCACTGGCCCGGCTGATCTCCGGCGACCACGTTACCGAGCTTTCGCGTGCCAATGCCCGCGAAATGCTGGGTCTTGGCGCAAAATAAGCCGTTGCAGATAAGGGGTTGACAAGCCCGAAGCATTGTGATAAAGTAGTCCTTGTTAATGGCGATGAAGGGAACAAGTACCTTGAAGTGTTCTGCCCAGAGAAACCCCGGTTGGTGTAAGGGGCCGCAGAGCAGCAGGGGAAATACCTCCCGGAGCTGCAGGCTGAATGCCGTTCAGGTTAATAGGCTGTGCCGCGTGCGAGCGTTACAAACGCAGGAGTGTCTCTCTACTCTGGGGTGTGCACTCGTGAGGTCGTTTCTGTGAGGAAGCGGCAAACAGAGGTGGTACCGCGAATTTTCTCGCCCTCTGCCAAATTCATTTTTGGCAGGGGGTGTTTTATTTTTCCCTCTGCCCACAAACAGGAGGAAAAAATCATGACTCTGTACGAAGAACTCAAGGCCCGCGGCCTGGTGGCCCAGATCACCGATGAAGAGATCATCGACCTGATCAACAATGGCAAGGCAACCTTTTACATCGGCTTTGACTGCACTGCCGACAGCCTGACCGCAGGCCACTTTATGGCCCTGACCCTGATGAAGCGCCTGCAGATGGCAGGCAACAAGCCTATTGCCCTGATCGGCGGCGGCACTACCATGATCGGCGACCCCTCCGGCCGCACCGACATGCGCAAGATGCTGACCAAAGAGGATATCGCCCACAATGCCGCATGCTTCAAAAAGCAGATGGAAAAGTTCATCGACTTCTCTGAGGGCAAGGCACTGATGCTGAACAATGCAGACTGGCTGCTGAACCTGAACTACGTGGAACTGCTGCGTGATGTGGGTGCCTGCTTCTCCGTGAACAACATGCTGCGCGCCAAGTGCTACGAGCAGCGCATGGAGAAGGGCCTGTCCTTCCTCGAGTTCAACTACATGATCATGCAGAGCTACGACTTCTACTACATGTTCCAGCACTACGGCTGCAACATGCAGTTCGGCGGCGATGACCAGTGGAGCAACATGCTTGGCGGCACCGAGCTGATCCGTCGCAAGCTGGGCAAGGACGCTTATGCTATGACCATCACCCTGCTGACCGACTCTCAGGGTAAGAAGATGGGCAAGACTGCCGGTAATGCTGTCTGGCTGGATCCCAACAAGACCAGTCCCTTCGAGTTTTACCAGTACTGGCGCAATGTGGGCGATGCCGATGTGATGAAGTGCATCCGTATGCTCACCTTCCTGCCGCTGGAGCAGATCGACGAGATGAGCACATGGAAGGATCAGCGCCTGAACGAAGCCAAGGAAATTCTGGCTTACGAGCTGACCAGCATGGTCCATGGCAAAGAAGAGGCCGAAAAGGCCCAGAATGCTGCCCGTGCACTGTTCAGCGGCAGTGCAATGGATACCGAGCACATGCCTTCTACTCAGCTGACCGAGGCCGACCTGACCGATGGCTCCATCGGTATCCTGACCCTGATGGTCAAGGCTGGTCTGGCAGCATCCAACGGCGAGGCACGCCGTCTGGTCGTGCAGGGCGGTGTTCTGGTGGATGGCGAGAAGGTAGCCGCTCCCACCGTTGGCTTCACTGCTGAGCAGCTGGCAAAGGGTATTGTGATCAAGAAGGGCAAGAAGATCTACCACAAGGTCACTCTGTAAAAATATTGAACATGAAAATGCCGGTGCACTCTGTTTTGGAGTGCACCGGCATTTTTTCACTTGATGGAGGATTGCTCGCTTGCTTGCAGAATTTACAGCTCGTAAGCCTTCTTCAATGCTTCGTAAGCTGCATCCTCATTCTCTGCGTGGACCAGCAGGGAAATATCCAGATCGCTGGTGGTGATAAGCAGTACTTCAATGCCGGCCATTGCCAGAGAATTCAGTGCACGGGCAGCTACGCCGCAGCTGGTGACCATTTCTTCACCAAACAGGTTCAGCTTGGAATAACCCACGCTGATCAGCGGAGAAGCCTTGGCATCCTTGTCCAGATTTGCAACGGAAATGGCCTTCATCACCAGCGGAAGATCACTGCTGGAAGCAGTAAAGCTGAAATCAATGGTGGTGCCATGGGGCGCACTCTGGCTGATCATATCTACGACCACGCCGTTATCTGCAAAGATCTGCAGGTAACGTGCCAGGCTGTTGCCCTTGAACTCTACATCCTGCACACTGATCATCATGAGACTCGGCTCAATATTGATCTTCGACACTCCGTACATAAGGATCCTCCGTTCTGCCCGAAAGGCGGGCTTCAACAATACAAAAATATTCAGGTAAGCTGCAAAAACTCCGGGTCGATATTTTCCCGGGCAATGGACTGAATCATTTCCAGGCTGAAATCTGGATACGCTTGCCGTACTCCGTGGGCCTTTGTAAGGGCTTCGGTATAATCGCGGAACAGGTAGGTACGCACATTGGATTTGCCTGCATCATAGTGGGTCACTGTCGGCAGAAGTCTGGGAGAGAGCACGTTGCAACGGACAGTGCCGTCCGGTTCGGTCGTTTTTTCAAGCTGAACCGATAAAATTGCGCCGACCAGCTGATCGGGCTTTTCCTGCGTGCTGATAAAATTGCCCAGAGAATAGGCCGTGAACACCTGCCTGCCGTCTACTGCAGTCAGCCATTGAGCGTTCTGCAATACATGTGGATGCGTACCTACGATCAGGTCAGCACCCCAGTCTGCAAGGTTCTGCGCCAGAGTTCGCTGCGGATCTGCGATGGCATGGCTGTTTTCTACGCCCCAGTGCACACCCACCACCACAAAATCTGCAAGCTGACGTGCCGCTTTTACCTGCTGCTCGATCACATCGGTCTGGCTGGTATAGATGATGTTGGCCGTCATGGCTTTGCTCTGTGGAATACCGTTCGTATGCTCTGTATAGGAGAGGTATGCAATGGTCACACCGTTGACCGTCTGCATTGGGATATGACCGTAGTCGCTTTCTCCCTTCCACAAACCGGTCGTTACAACGTCCTCCGGCATGCTGTCCCAGAACCGCAGCGTAGCAGCAATGCCGGAAGCGCCTTTATCGTAAGTGTGATTGTTGGAAAGGCTAAACACCCGCACACCCGCCCGGTAAAGCGCACGGGCGCAATCGCCCGGCGTAGAAAAGCATGGGTAGGAGGATGGCTCCAATTCATCCGTGCAGAGCGTTTCCTGATTGATCCAGTTCACATCATGCTGTGCATAAAAAGGCGCAATATGTTCGTAACAGTAATCGAAACTGTAAGCTTCCTCTCCGGAAGCGCGGCGCTGCGCCTGCTTATAAATGGGAGCATGGATCAGATTATCTCCTGTTGCAGAAAAGCGGATAGTCTGAACCAGCGGCTGCGGTTCCGGCTCTGGCGCAGACCCTGCTTCTTCCGGCTGTGATACAGTGGCAGAACCTGCAGAAGAGCTTTCCGTGCTCACCGGTTCTGCCGTCGGTATGCTTTCCTGCAGAAAGAACTTTGGCAGCAAAGGCAGGCAGAACAGAAATACGATCAGCACCGCTCCGGCTGTCCAGAAAGCCTGCCTTCTGGCGCGGCGTTTTGCAGTCGGTCTGCGCCGGTGCTGCTGCGGGGATTGTTTGCTCATCCGCGTCCACATCCTTCCACCATGTTTCTGCCAAAAGCAGAGCAATCAGGCTTTTTAAAGTGCAGCGATCATATCACCCATATTGTACAGGCCCGGCTCCTTTTTTGCAAGGTAAACAGCAGCATTTACCGCGCCGTTTGCAAAAATATTGCGGGAATAAGCGGTGTGCTTGAGAGTGATCACTTCATCCGGACCGCAGAACAGCACTTCGTGATCACCCACGATGCTGCCGCCGCGCACGGAACTGATACCAATTTCCTTCGGGTCGCGCTTCTGACGGACAGAAGAACGGTCGTAAACATAATGATATTCGCCATTGTTTTGCTCATTGATGGCATCGGCCAGCATCAGAGCGGTGCCGCTGGGTGCATCCAGCTTGTTGTGGTGGTGCTGCTCCACGATCTCAACATCGTAGTTCACACCCAGAATAGCCGAAGCGCGCTTGCACAGCTCCGACAGCACGTTGATGCCCATGGACATATTAGCGCTCTTGAACACCGGCACCGTGCGGGATAGCTGCACCACCTTGAGCTGCAGCTCTTCCGAAAGGCCGGTGGTGCACACCACGATGGGCAGCTTGTGAGCTTCACAGTAGGGCAGAGCCTTTTCCACAGCGGCCGGAGAGCTGAAATCGATGATCACATCGCCCTTGCCGTCCAGCTTTTCCAGGCTGTCATACACAGGGATGCCGTTCTGTTCGCCATCCTTTATGTCGATGCCTGCAATCACGCGGCAGTCCTCGCGCTGTGCGATCATATCACACAGCACATGGCCCATGCGGCCGCCGATGCCCTGAATCACAATATCCGTCATAATTTTTATCCTTTCCTGCCCGTTTTGCATATCGGCATATCGCAAAATGCCCGGACAGAGCGCTCCGCCGGGCATTTTGCAGCCAAAAACTTATTCTGTAATAAGACCCTCTGCACGCAGAGCCTTTTCAATATACTCCTTGTGTACCTCGCTCGGCTCTACCAGAGGCAGACGGCACTCGCCAGCTTCCCAGCCCAGCACATTCATGGCGTACTTCACCGGAATAGGGTTCACTTCACAGAACAAAGCATCTGCCAGCGGCAGCATTTCCAGCTGCAGCTCACGGGCCTTTGCGGTATCGCCGTCAAAGAATGCCTTGCAGCAGTTGTGCACCAGCTCCGGCTTGACATTGGACACGACGCTGATCACGCCCTTGCCGCCCAGAGCCAGCAGGGGAACCACCTGATCGTCGTTGCCGGAATAAATGTTCAGCTCGTCGCCGCACAGCTGTGCGATCTTGGCTACCTGAGAGATGTTGCCGGAAGCTTCCTTGATGCCGTTGATCAGAGGATGCTTGCTCAGTTCCAGAGCAGTCTCCGGGGCAATGTTCAGGCCGGTGCGGGAAGGCACGTTGTACATGATCACCGGGATGCCTCCGGCCTCAGCCATGGCGGTAAAGTGAGCAACAAGACCAGCCTGCGTGGTCTTGTTGTAATAGGGAGTCACCATCAGCAGAGCGTCTGCGCCGCATTCGGCAGACTTTGCGGCCAGTGCGCAGCCGTGGTCGGTATCGTTGGAGCCGGCACCGGCAATGACGGGCACGCGGTGGTTGACAACATCCACCGTATACTTGATGGCGGCAAGCTGCTCCTCATCGGTCATAGTAGAGCACTCGCCGGTGGTGCCGCAGATGATGATGGCATCGGTATGGTGCGCGATCTGATCCTCAATAATGCGGCCCAGCTCGTCAAAGTTGATGCTTCCGTCCTCGTACATCGGGGTGATAATGGCAACACCCGCGCCGGTAAAGACAGGATTCTTCATAGCCTAAAACTCCTTTGTATGCGCTTTTGCGCAAAATATACTTAGTCGAAATAGCCCTTTGCGGCCAGCAGCTCTGCCAGCAGAACGCCGCCGCCTGCAGCACCGCGCAGGGTGTTGTGGCTCATGCAGGCAAACTTGTAATCAAACAGGGTGTCCTCGCGCAGGCGGCCGATGCACACAGCCATGCCGTTCTCGGTGTTGCGGTCCAGCTTGGGCTGCGGACGATCCGGCTCGGTGAAGTAATGCAGGAACTGCTTGGGTGCGCTGGGCAGGTCAAGCTCCTGTGCGGGGCCGCGGAAGTTTGCCCATGCCTCCAAAATCTGCTCCTTGGTGGGTTTCTTCTCAAAGCTTACAAACACGGCAGCGGTGTGGCCGTCGGAGACAGGCACGCGGAAGCACTGTGCGGTGATCACCGGCTTTTCGGCGTTCACGATATGGTCGCCCTCAATGTGGCCCCACAGCTTGAGCGGCTCGCGCTCGCTCTTTTCTTCCTCGCCGCCGATGTAGGGGATCACGTTGTCCACGATCTCGGGCATACGGTCAAAGGTCTTACCTGCACCGGAAATGGCCTGATAGGTGCACACCAGAGCCTTGCTGACACCAAAATCCTTCATCAACGGGTGCAGGGCGGGAACATAGCTCTGCAGGCTGCAGTTGGACTTGACGGCAATAAAGCCGCGCTTGGTGCCCAGACGCTTGCGCTGTGCGGGGATGATCTCGATGTGGTCGGCGTTGATCTCGGGCACCACCATGGGCACATCCGGGGTAAAGCGGTTCGCACTGTTGTTGGACACCACCGGGCACTCAGCCTTTGCATAGGCCTCTTCCAGAGCCTTGATCTCATCCTTGGGCATGTTGACTGCACAGAAGATAAAATCCACCTGAGAAGCAACCTCTTCCACCTTGGATGCATCCAAAACTACCATCTTCTTGACACTTTCCGGCATGGGGACAGTCATGGCCCAGCGGGGACCGACAGCTTCCTCATAGGTCTTGCCGGCGCTGCGGCCGGATGCAGCCAGAACGGTCAGCTTGAACCAGGGGTGATTTTCCAGCAGCGTCACAAAACGCTGACCGACCATACCGGTCGCACCTACGATACCCACTTTATACTGTTTTTCCATTTCCAGCACCTTTCCTTTCGTGAAAGCGAACTCAATAAATATTTCTATTACATAGATTCACGGCTTGCAAACCGGACAGCGATGCAATATAATAGATACTGTTTATACAGATTTTATGATATCATTGATACGGTGTCCGTGTCAATCATCGGAAAGGCAAATTGCACGCTATGTTAAAAAAAGATTTTTGGTATGATTTACCCAAAGAACTCATTGCACAGGAGCCTGCTGACCCCAGAGACTCTGCACGGCTGATGGTGCTGAGCCAGAAAGACGACAGCATCCAGCACAAGATCTTCCACGATCTGCCGGAATTTTTAGAGCCGGGCGACCTGCTGGTGGTAAACAATTCCAAGGTTCTGCCCGCCCGCATTGTGGGTGTCAAGCAGCCCACAGGCGCTGTGTGTGAGCTGCTTTTGCTGCGTCAGGTCAAGGGCGACCAGTGGGAGTGCCTTGCAAAGCCCGGCAAGCGGATGCAGCCCGGCACGAAGGTGAGCTTTGGTGACGGCAGTCTGACCGCCGTGGTGGACGAGACCATGGAGGACGGCAACAAGTACGTTACATTCTATTACGATACTGAGACCCTTTATGAAAAGCTGGATGAATTTGGCAAAATGCCTTTGCCGCCCTATATCACCAAGCAGCTGGAGGATCAGAGCCAGTACCAGACCGTCTATGCCAAGGAGCTTGGCAGCGCCGCAGCGCCCACGGCTGGCCTGCACTTCACCCCGGAGCTGATGGATACCATCCGTGCCAAGGGCGTGAACATTGCTGAAGTGACCCTGCATGTGGGTCTGGGCACCTTCCGCCCTGTACAGGAGGACGAGATCACGGATCACAAAATGCACAGCGAATGGTACTGCATCGACGAAAAAACGGCGCAGGTGATCCGCGATACCAAGGCTGCCGGTCACCGTGTGATCGCAGTGGGCACTACCAGCTGCCGCACGCTGGAAGCCGTTGCCGCAAAGTACGGCGAGATCCGCGCCTGCAGCGGCAACACTTCTATCTTCCTGTATCCAGGCGTGAAGTTCAACTGCATCGACGGCCTGATCACCAACTTCCACCTGCCGGAAAGCACCCTTATCATGCTGGTGTCGGCCCTGTATGGCTACGAAAAGACCATGGCAGCCTATAAGGTGGCTGTAGAGGAACGTTATAGATTCTTCTCTTTTGGCGATGCGATGCTGATTCTTTGATTATTTTTCCCGCTATTCTGTTGTTGATGAGCCTGATCCCGGGCTTTTTCATGAAGATCGCACGGCTGTTTTCCGTGCACAGAAAGGAACAAAAACTATGCCTTCTTTGACGACCTATAAGCTGCTCAAGCAGGAACACGATGCCCGGCGGGGCGAGTTCAAGACCGTGCACGGCACGGTGCAGACGCCCGCTTTTCAGAACGTGGCTACCGCCGGTGCTATCAAGGGCGGGTTGTCTGCTCAGGACCTGAAAGACATTGGCGCACAGGTCATGCTGTGCAACACCTACCACCTGCATCTGCGCCCTGGCGACAAGCTGGTAGCCGATATGGGCGGTCTGCACAAATTTACCCGCTGGAACGGCCCCATTCTGACCGACAGCGGTGGATTTCAGGTATTCAGTCTGGCCAAGCTGCGCAAGATCACCGAAGAGGGCGTGACCTTTGCCTCCCATCTGGACGGCCACCGCATCTTTATGGGACCGGAAGAGAGCATGCAGATCCAGGCAAACCTTGGCTCTACCATCGCCATGGCCTTTGACGAGTGCGTAGAGAACCCCGCACAGCACGATTACTCCAAAGCCAGCTGTGAACGCACGACCCGTTGGCTGAAACGCTGTAAGATTGAAATGGCCCGCCTGAAGCACGAGGGCATTTCCGTGAATCCCGATCAGCTGCTGTTTGGCATCAATCAGGGCTGCACCTTTGCTGATCTGCGTGTGGAGCACATGAAGCAGATCGCAGACCTCGATCTGGACGGTTACGCCATCGGCGGTCTGGCTGTGGGCGAGCCCACCGAGGTGATGTATGAAATGATCAGTCAGGTGGAGCCCCACATGCCCAAGGATAAGATCCGCTACCTGATGGGCGTTGGCACCCCCGGCAATATCATTGAGGCAGTTTCCCGCGGCGTGGATCTGTTTGACTGCGTGATGCCCAGCCGTAATGCACGCCACGGCCACTTGAACACCTGGGGCGGTATCATCAACATCAAGAATGCAAAGTATGAGCGCGATGAACGTCCTATTGATCCTGCCTGTGGCTGTCCGGTCTGCCGCAGCTATTCCCGTGCCTATATCCGCCACCTGTTCAAAGCGGAGGAGATTTTGGGAATGCGCCTTGCCGTCATGCACAACCTGTGGTTCTATAACCATCTGATGGAGCGCATCCGGGATGAGCTGGATGCAGGCACCTTCACGGCTTTCCACGATAAATATGTAAAGCTTCTGGATACCCGAATTTGAGAATAAGCCTTGCAACAGGCCGTTTAAAAAGGTATAATAAGCTTATCTGAATTTTGAGAGGAGATTTTGCCCCATGCAATTTCTGACTACCACTTCCGAAGGCTACATCAGCCTGTTCTTCACACTGGCTCTGATGCTGGTTCTGCTGTACTTCATGATCTATCGTCCCCAGAAGAAGCAGGAGAAGAAGGATGCCGCAATGCGCAGCAGCCTGGAGATCGGCGATCAGGTCACCACCATTGGCGGTGTCATTGGCCGTGTTGTTGCAATCAAGGACGATACCTTTGTTCTGGAGACCGGTGCTGACCGTGTGAAGATCCGCTTCACCAAGACTGCAATTTCCGCTGTTGAAAAGCTGAATATGGACAAGGCTGACAAGAAGTAAGCTTTTTCTTCAAAAAATTAAGAGCATATCAAACGCGTCTTCCTGCATAGATTACTGGCAGGGAGGCGCGTTTTTATGTCTGAGAAAAATCTTTTTCCGGCGGAACTCCGGGTTCTTCTGCTGGCTGGGGCAGTCGGCGTTATGGTCACAGCGGGCTGGCTGGCCGCAATGGCAGCGCTGATGACAGCACAGGGTTATTCTGGTGCCGCCGCACCGCCGCTGGCAACAGCAGCCGTTGGTGCAGGGAGCCTTTGCAGCGGTTGGATCGCTGCATTTTGCAAAAAGGAACGCGGCCTGCTGTGCGGGCTTGTACAGGGTCTGTTTTATGCGGCATTGCTCGTGGTGCTCAGCGTTCCTTCCGGTACGCTTACGGAAGAGCCGCCGCTGCTGCGGTTTGCTGTGGTGATCCTGTGCGGCAGTATTGGCGGATTGCTGGGCATGGTGACCCGGGAGAAAAAGCGCCGCAGCTGAACAAATAAAACAAGGAGGTTCGATCATGTGGGTCTATCAGCAAACAGGAACGCCAGAGCATTTGCCAGAAGCCGCGCAGCCGCTTCCCACAGGTGAAGCTGCGCTTCTGCCGCAGCCGCAGAAAACACTGCCGCCAGAACGATCCGCACCGGAAGTGCCTTCACCGCCGCAGAGACATAACACGGAAACCCGGCAGAAAACCTGCTGGCTGCTCGTCTGTGCCTTTCTGATCGGCTCTGGCTCAGCTGGCGTGCTTCTGGCTTTCTGCGAAAAGCAGCAGCCGGACTGGCTGCAATATTACCTGCAAAGCTGGCGCGGCCTGTTTGCTGCTGCAGATGCACATACTGCGGCCAGCCTTTTCGGAATGGAATATCTTACGCTGGCTGCGGCCGCGACCCTTCTGTTCCTGATGGGCTTTTCCGCACTGGGGCCGGTTTTGATCTTTTTGTTTACGATGTTCTATGGGCTGGGAAACGGGACGCTGTTTGTGCAGCTGCTTTCCGACACGGCACTGAAAAGAGAAACGTGGCTTCTTCTGCTTGCATTTCTGCCTGCGGCAGCTGCTTCTGCAGGGCTGTGCACGCTCGGCACAGATTCTCTGCGGGTGAGCAGCCAGATCCGCGTCTGTTCCTTTTTTGCAGCAGGGCCTGACCGGGAGATCGTCCGGCCACATGGATTCATCCGGCAGTATCTTCTGACGCTGACGTTATTTGTGCCGCTGTGCGGCATTTCTGCAGCGCTTGCAAGCATTGGAAGTAGGCTTTGAACAAGGGCTTTTCTTGCGGGTTTGCTTGTTATATGCTACAATAGAGAATAATAAAACCAAGACAATGTAACAGGAGCTTTTTTGATGAAGGAACCAAAACTGAAAACTGTATATGTGTGTTCCAACTGCGGCGAGACAAGCCCCCGCTGGATGGGCCGCTGCCCAAGCTGCGGCAGCTGGAACACGATGAACGAGGACGTTGTAGCGGAAGCCCCCAAAGCAGGTACTGCCGCAGCCAAACAGGCGGCAGCCGCCCGCCCGGAAGGGGTGACCACCCTGACCGCAAAACGCCTTTCTGAGATCAGCATGACCGAAGAAAAAAGCCGTATTCTGACCGGCATTTCGGAGCTGGACCGTGTACTTGGCGGCGGCATTGTGCTGGGCGGCGTTGTGCTTTTGAGCGGTGAGCCGGGTGTGGGCAAATCTACTATGCTTCTGCAGCTGTGCGGTGCCATTTCCAACCAGCACAGCGTTTTGTATATCACTGGCGAGGAATCGGTGCGGCAGGTCAAGCTGCGCGCTGCCCGGCTGAAAGTGCCGCAGGATAACATCTTTCTGGCAGCGGAGAATGATGTGGACGAGATCTGCGGCCTGATCGAAAAAGAAAAGCCGGATCTCGTGGTCATCGACTCCATCCAGACGATGCGCTGCATGGATATCTCGTCCTCCGCCGGTACGGTAAGTCAGGTCAAGGAAAGTGCGGCCCGCCTGCTGGCCGTGGCCAAAAAGCAGGAGATCCCCATGTTCATTGTGGGCCATGTGAACAAGGACGGTGCCATTGCAGGCCCCAAAGTCATGGAGCATATCGTGGATACGGTGCTTTACTTTGAGGGCGATAAAATGCTGCCGTACCGCATCCTGCGTGCGGCCAAGAACCGTTATGGCTCCACCAATGAGCTGGGCATGTTTGATATGACGGGGCAGGGCCTTGCTGAGATTGAAAACCCTTCACAGATGCTGCTGGAAGGCCGTCCTCTTGGCGTTTCCGGCAACTGTGTGGCCTGTACCATGGAGGGCAGCCGTCCTATTCTGAGCGAAATTCAGGCCCTTGCAACCAAAACCAATTTTCCAGCACCGCGCCGTGCCTGCAGCGGCTACGACTATAACCGCATGAATCTGCTGATCGCTGTGCTGGAAAAGCGCGCAGGATATTTCTTTGGCAACCTGGATGTATATATCAACATCGTGGGCGGCATTGCGCTGCGTGATACTGCCTGTGATCTTTCTGTCTGCTTGAGTATGGTCTCCTCGCTGCTGGACAGGCCCGTCAGCGATAAGCTGATCGCCATTGGCGAGGTCGGCCTTGGCGGTGAAGTGCGCAGCGTACCCAATCTGGAACAGCGCCTGCATGAGGCAGAGCGTATCGGCTTTGAACGTGCGGTGATCCCGAAGCACAGCCTGAATCATCTGAGCCCGGCAGATTATCCTGGAATGCAGCTAATCGGCGCGGCTTATATTACCGATGCGATCAATGCCCTGAAATCTGACCGCTTATAAGAGGAAAAACAATGTCGATCTATCTGGACGAGAAAAATCCCGGCAAGCACAAGCCCTTCGATGATGCTGCGCCGGACATTGTAGAATACGTCCGCTATCTGGAAGTGATCGCGGGCAAAAGCGCAAACACGGCGTTCAGCTACTACTGTGATCTGCGCGGATTCAGCCGTTTTATGAAGCGCCGCCGTGGGCTTGTGCCCGAAGACAGCGAGATGAAGGATATCGACCCCAAAGGGCTGGACACCGCATTCTGGGCCTCCGTAACAAAGGAGGATATCTACGAATATCTGTACTTTTTAAACCGCGAGTGCGGCAACAAAAAGTCCTCAACGGCCCGGCGGCTGGCAAGCCTGCACGGCTTTTATGATTACCTGGTCAATCAGGTCAACCGGCTGGATGCAGATCCGACTGCGGCCATCCACCCACCCAAACAGGATAAGGTACTGCCCAAATATCTGACGGCGGAGCAGTCCATGGAGTTATTGGAAAGCACGCAGACCCAAAGCGATTTTCCGGAGCGGGATTATTGCATGGTGACGCTGTTTTTGAACTGTGGAATGCGTCTGGCAGAGCTTGTCGGCATGAATCTGGACGACATTGATTTGGAAAACCGCCAGATACGCCTGTTTGGCAAGGGCCACAAGGAGCGCATGGTTTATCTGAATGATGCCTGCATGGAAGCATTGCGGCTGTATCTGGGCAAACGCAATACGATGGAGGGGCTTCTGCCGCAGGAAAAGGCGGTCTTTATTACCCGACGGCGCAAAGAGCGTATCTCAAACCGCAGGGTAGAACAGCTAGTGACCGGTGCAATGAAAGCAGCCGGATTAAAAGGCTTTTCCACACATAAGCTGCGCCACACTGCCGCAACTCTGATGTATCAGACCGGCAATGTGGATATCCTTACACTCAAGCAGCTTTTGGGCCACAGCAACGTGTCTACAACACAAATTTATACGCACCTACAGGAATTTCAGGTGCGCGCGGCTATTGAAGAAAACCCGCTGGGCAAGGTCAAAAAGCCCAAAGCATCTTCTCACATCTTGGATACAACAGAAAAGGAAACAGGGGAGACAGCAGAGGATTCAGCTCTGGATGAGGAACTTTCGTCTGCGCCCATGAAAGCCTTTGAGGGTGCGGCTCAGGATGGCATCGGGCTGGATGCTTCCGTGCTTGCAATGAAGCCTGATGCGAACGCTGGAAACGGAAATTCCTGAACCACATAAGAATACCCATAAAATGAAACGATACCGTCTGTGACACGTCCAAAGTGCGGATATGTCATCGGCGGTATTTTTATAGATATATTTATATAAATAATGGAATGATAAGCTGTGATCTGGCCAGCGATTTGAAATCGTACGAGCAAATGGTCGTTCACAGAAAAATAAAAAGATCAGAATGACCACAGAACTTATAGCGACATAAAAAGAGAATCTGGAAAAATAAAATGCAAGCGGCGCATGGCAGCGGCAGACTGTGCAGCTTTGTAATTTGTAAGTCCATAAAAAGATTGTAGCACCAAAATACAAATGAGACACAAAAATATAAAAAAGCAAAAGTTGAATCATACGGTATTACAGATGGCTGCAGATCCGTAGGTCGCGGAAAAAGGCCAGATTCAGGAAAATAGAGATTTTTCGCTTCCCTATATTTCGTATAACGTGCATTATACGAAAATTACGCAATCAAAAAATAAGACCGCCCTTCTCTTCTGGCTATGAGTTCAGCGGTCTTAAAATACTGATGGCTGTATGGTGTTGGGTTCAGAATGTTATCGATTCTTCTCCCTTGGTGATGCTATGCTGATACTTTTTAATTTAAAGTGAACCCGGCAAGTTGCTCGGCCTGCGGCTGTGTGCCAAAGTATGCACAGATCGCTTCGTAATAAACGCGGGCTGTTTTTTTACAACCTTCTTCGCTGCCGAACTGTGCAACATCTGCTTCATTCGTTACAAAGCATTGCTCTGCCAGCACTGCCGGACAATTTACATCTTCCAGCAACGTAAAGCTTCGCTCTGCACGCACCTCGGTGTGGGTGCTTTCCACCAGTTGCTTCTGATCGTTTTCCAGATAATAAATGTATCGGACTCCCCCGCGCCCACGCAGAGATGCTCCTGCAGCCTGCATTCCTTTGGCAAGCAGCTGCGCAAAGTAAAAGCTTTCCTGATGCCAAGTCCGGCCCGGCACTGCCGGATAGCACTCAAAGCCGGATGCAGTGGAGCCATTTGCAGCTGAGTTGCCGTGGATGGAAAGTAGCAGCTGCGGTGCCTGTTCGTCCGCTCTGGCGGCACGCTGGGCGGGTGTAGTGGTTTCATCAAGGCTGTCACGGGTCTGCAGCGGAATAAAATTAGAGTCCTGCTGCAGCAGCCGGATCAGTTTCGAGGCGGTTGCTGCGGTCATATCTTTTTCTTCGATCACTCCCCTTGCACCCGGGTCTGCTCCACCGTGCCCAGCATCGATCACCACGCGGTAAGGCGGATCACCGACCTGCGGACGGAATTCTTCACCGGCGATGCTTTCCGCTGGCTGAACTGTCTGCAGAGTCAGCGCTGCATGCCAGAGTGAGCTGCCAAACCAGATGCCCACTGCGCAAAAAAGCAGAATGACCGTATTTTTGAGCACATGAGAAGTCTGTTTTCGTCTTTTTGAGTGCGCGGCTTTGGAATATCGTTTTGCCATTTTGGCTTACATCCTTATACTAGTATTCTTTATAGAATACGATCCTGCTCTGCAAATTCCTTCAATGTGAGAAAAAGCTACCCGAAAAATCCTTCGGATAGCTTTTTCTTTATTTCAGCTCTACCACGGTCACGCCGCTTTCACCCTCGCCATAACGGCCCAGGCGGAAGCTTTTGACCATGCGGTTGCCGCGCAGATGCTTGTGGATAGCTGTGCGCAGCGCACCGGTGCCATTGCCGTGGATCAGATAAACCACTGTCTGTCCGTTCAGGATGGCACGGTCGATAAAGGAATCCACCTCCGGCAGCGCTTCGTCCACCGTCAGGCCCAGCAGATTGCATTCCATCTTGGCGGAACGCTGTACCCTCTCTACCCTGCCGTTCGGGCGGTTGGCATCGCCGGTCAGGCGGGAATAACGCTGCTGTGCTTTAGTCTGCGGTTTCTTTTCCTTGACCAGCTTTTCCGGCTGTTTCAAGCCCTTGAGCGGAACTTTGGTCTTGATGATGCCTGCACGCACCAGAACATCGCCGTTTTTATCCGGCAGGGCTAATACGGTGGCCAGCTGGTTCAGCTCTGCAATGCAGACCTCCTGCCCTACCTTGACCTCTTTCAGCGGCACAAATTCCTTGACGGGGTTATGCACAGCCTCGGAGCCGATAAACAGCTTTTCCGATTCTTTTTTGGCGATCTCGCGGGCGCGCTGAGCTTTCTGCTGGGTGCTCATGCGCTCGTCCTTCTGCAGCTGACGCAGTTCATCAGTCAGGGCGTAAGCCTGACTTTCCACCTGCTGTGCCAGCGCACGAGCCTTGGCACGGGCAGCTTCCAGTTCATTTTCGCCCTGACGGATCAGCTCATCACGCTTTTTCTGCGCGGCTTCCAGCTGGTGGGAAGCTTCATTTTTCAGCTCTTCCACCTCGTTCTGGCTTTCCTTCAGCTGCAGCTTCAGATCATCCAGCTGCCCCAGAACGGCATCCAGACGCTTATCCTCTGCAGAAAGATGCTGCTGTGCCGCTTCGATCACGCGCTCCGGGATGCCCAGCTTTTCGCTGATGAGGAACGCATTGGATTTGCCCGGCACGCCGACGCTCAGCTTATAGGTCGGGCGCAGCGTTTCCAGATCAAACTCACAGCTGGCATTGACAACGCCCTTGGTTTCCAGAGCAAACACCTTCAGCTCAGCGTAGTGAGTGGTGGCCATCAGCAGCACGCCGCGGCGGCGCAGCTCTTCAATGATGGCCACAGCCAGCGCAGCACCTTCGGCGGGGTCGGTACCGGCACCAAGCTCGTCCAGCAGCACCAGTGTGTGCGGCATGGCAAGCTCCAGAATGCCGGTGATCTTTTTCATATGGCCGGAGAAGGTGGAAAGGCTCTGCTCAATGCTCTGTTCATCGCCGATATCCACCAGAAATTCGTCAAATACGCAGATCTCACTGCGCTCGTCAGCCGGGATCAGGAAGCCGCACTGCGCCATGGCGCACAGCAGGCCCGCTGTTTTCAAGGTGACGGTTTTGCCACCGGTGTTCGGTCCGGTGATGATCAGCGAATCGTAATCCCTGCCCAGAGCAATATCCACAGGCACGCACTTTTTAGGATCGATCAGCGGGTGGCGCGCACGGATCAGCGAAAAGGAATCGTCGGTGCGGACAGCAGGCTTGAATGCCTTGAGATCCAAAGCCAGCCGTGCCTTTGCCAGCAGAACATCGATCTCCAGCATAGCCTTGTAGCTGTACTGGAACTGCGGCTCAATGGCGGCCACCTGTGCGGTAAAGGCCACCAGAATACGCTCGATCTCCTGCGCTTCCTGCGCACGGTACTGCAAAATGCGGGCATTGGCTTCCACAACGGCCTGCGGCTCCACAAAGACGGTGGCTCCGGTAGACGAAACATCATGAATAATGCCGCTCACCTCACCGCGGTATTCGCTCTTGACCGGCACAACATACCGGCCATTGCGCATGGAAACCACGCTTTCCTGTAGATACTTGGAGGTATCCATATTGCGGACCATGCTCTCCAGACGGTCACGGATGCTGTTCTCCGTTGCGCGGATCTTTTTGCGCAGGTCGTTCAGGGTATGAGAGGCCGTGTCTGCCATGGCATCCGGTGCCAGAATGGCGCTGGAGATCTGCTGTTCCAGGCCCGGCTGCGGTGCCAGCGCATAGAACAGATCGTCTGTAGGCAGAGCGTCGTGCTCCGAAGCACCATACCAGCTTGAAAGATTCTGAAAATTGCGCAGTGCACCAGCCACCATCAACAGCTCGCCCATTGAAAGTACGCCGCCTTTTACGGCGCGGGCCGCCAGCTGACTGACATTCTCCACGCCGCCAAAGCGCGGGGAGCCGTTTTTGATCAGCAGGGTGTTGATGGCATCGGTCTGTTCCAGCGCATAGCGCACCTCGTCCGGGTCGCACTGCGGCTGAGTGGCAAGCAGCATTTCGCGCGCTTCCTTGCACACGCAGCCCTCTGCGGCACGAGCGATGATCTTATCCAGTTCCAGAGTTTTTAAGTAACTTGTTTCCATAGGTTCCCTTTATGCTCAGGGCAGCAGGGTCTTTAAAAAGTCATAGCTTTTCAAAGGCTTGTCCATGTGGGTCAGTGCATAGCGCTCTGCCACTGCGGAAAGCTTTTCCAGACTGCCCACAGAAATTTTGAATGCAAATATTTTTTTGTCGTCCACAAGGCAGATGTGCCGCAGCGCATACAGTGCGCCCTGATCAAGGTTGCAGGTCTTTCCTGCTTTTGCGGCGCAGTCTGCACAGAGCAGGTGGCCTTCCTGCACATCCAGATAGAACGCAACACCGTCATAGGCGCTGCAATCGCGGCAGCACACGATCTGCGGCATAAAGCCGCACTCGCTCATGGTGCGCAGTTCAAACACGGCCTTGATCACCCGCAGGTCCGTTTTGCTCTCGCTGATCATATAGAAACAGTTGAGCAGCAGTCGAAGCTCCCGCTGTGCCTCCTGCCCGGTGGGCGAAAGGGTCATTGCCATTTCAGCCATATACATGGCAAGGCTCATGCCCTCAATGCTGGACGAGATGCCGTGAAAGACATTTTTCACTTCCGCTTCCCGCACAGTGTACATGTTGCGGCCCGGCACCAGTGTGAACTCGGAATAGCAGAACAGCCCGCACGCGCTGAACAGCTTGCTCTTTAGCCGCAGGCTGCTCTGCGCTGCTGCCGAGATCACGCCCAGTTCCGGTGTCAGGATCGTCAGAATGCGGTCCGATTCCTTATAGCGGGTCTCCTTCAGCACCAGACCCGTGGTTACAAAGGCTTCCATTTTCTTGGTCCTCTGCCGGGGTTTCTTCCGGCCGCTGTTGTTTATAATCGAGATAACGAAGAATGTTTCCCGTGCAGGCAAACGCCTGCCAGCTTGCTTGTGCATCCATTTGCAGCACCTCTTCCCTGTTACGGATAGTGTCAAGTTTATTTTAACCGTTCATCCAAGGGAATTCTGTCCTGCTTTGGCAAGTTTCAACGGTTATTGGTGTTCTGCTTGAAGCCAAAGTTGTTCAGCAGGAACTCGTTATCGCGCCAATCGGATTTTACCTTTACCCAGCACTGCAGATTGACGCGGCAGCCCAAAAACTCTTCGCAGTCTGCACGGGCAGCACTGGCAATTTTTTTCAGCATTGCACCGCCTTTTCCAATGACCATGCCCTTGTGGCTTTCGCGCTCGCAGTAGATATTTACATCAATATCGATCAGGTCGGTGCCCGGGCGCTCTTTGAAGCGCTCCACCACAACAGCAATGCCATGGGGGATCTCGTCGCGCATGAACAGCAGGGCCTTTTCACGGATGACCTCCGCCACAAGCTCCTTTTCCGGCATATCCGTGTAGGCATCATCATCAAAATAATGCGGGCCTTCCACAGCATAGCGGCTCAAAGCATCGAACAGCACTTCGCAGCCGTCGTTATCACGGACGCTGATGGTGTAGATATCGTCGAATACACCCAATGCCTTCAGCTCTTCTTTGCGGGCTTCCAGATCAGCAGGCTCCTTGACAAGGTCGGTCTTGTTGATGACTGCAATTGCCGGGCCACCGCTGCTGCGCAGCATATCCACCAGCACCATTTCCGATTCATTCAGTGCGCCGTAAGGCTCAAACAGCATCATGGAAACATCCACATCTGCAATGGAATCGCTGGCAGTCTTATCCATCCGTTTACCCAGTTTGTTGCGTGCCTTGTGCACACCGGGTGTATCCAGCAGCACATACTGCAGCGGCCCGCGGGTGATCACGCCGGTAATGCGGGTGCGGGTGGTCTGCGGCTTGGAAGTGACGATGGCTACCTTTTCGCCAACCAGAAGGTTGGTCAGACTGGATTTGCCTACATTGGGACGGCCAATGACAGCCACAAAAACGGAAGAAGTATCATAATGCCCCTGAATGGGTGTAGCGTTACTCAAAATCTAGCTCCTGTCTGTATTGTGCGGCAACCGCACGGTGAATCTATTACTCGGTATAGCTTACGGTGCGCGGCAGGCCCAGCTGCAACAGAACAGCTTCCTCTTTCTCACGCATCCGCATGGCTTCCAGACCGCCATTTTCGTGGTCGTAGCCCAGCAGGTGCAGCATGGAGTGCACCGTCAGGAACGCCACCTCACGCTGCAGCGGATGGCCGTAGAGGTTTGCCTGCTCCTGTGCACGCTCCATACTGATGACGATGTCACCCAGCATTTTGCAGCCGTTGTTCTCGTCAACATCATATTTGCCGTCCACCCCCAGAGGGAAGCTCAGCACATCGGTGGGCATGGGCTTGTTGCGGTACTGGTTGTTCAGCTCAGCAATGGCAGCGTTATCCACAAAGGTCACGCTGATCTCTGCAGGAGCTTCAAAATGCTCATACTCCAGCACGGCATTACAAGCACGGCGGATGAGAATGCGCAGACCGGAAGGAACCTTGACGGCCTTCTGTGAATTGGTGATCAAAACTTTATTGGACATAAATCAGTCCACTCCTTTCTGTTTTTGATGGCTTTATATGAATTCTGGTGATTTTATTTTTCAGGGTGTGCAGCCTTTTCGTAAGCCTTGATAATTTCCTGCACAAGACGGTGGCGCACAACATCTTTCTCAGTAAAATAGCACTGTGCAATCCCATTTACATTTTTAAGCACGTGCAGTGCATCCACAAGACCGCTGCGGGTGCGTTCCGGCAGATCGATCTGGGTCACATCACCGGTAACCACCACCTTGGAGCCGACACCCATACGTGTGAGGAACATTTTCATCTGCTCCGGTGTGGTGTTCTGTGCCTCGTCCAGAATGATAAAGGAATCATCCAGCGTGCGTCCGCGCATATAGGCAAGCGGTGCAACCTCAATGATCTGCTTTTCCACAAGGCGCTCGTAAGTTTCGGCACCCAGCATATCAAACAGGCCGTCATACAGCGGGCGCAGATAAGGGTCTACCTTCTGCTGCAGATCACCAGGCAGAAAGCCCAGCTTTTCACCTGCTTCCACTGCCGGGCGGGTGAGCACGATACGGGAAACATCCTTGGCTTTAAAAGCCTTTACCGCCATGGCAACGGCCAGATAGGTCTTGCCGGTACCCGCCGGGCCAACGCCAAAAGTGATGGCATTGGTGCGGATGGCATTGAGATATTCCTTCTGGCCCAGTGTTTTGGGCCGGATCGGCCGTCCCTTGACCGTTACGGTAACAAAATCTTCGGTCAGTTCCTTGACCCGCTTTTCTGCTCCATCGTGCGCCAGACTGATGCAGTAGCGCACGGTCTGGTCTTCCAGCGGTGTATGATTCTCGATCAGAAGCAGCATTCCCTCCACAGCGCGGCTGGCCGCGGCAACATTGGCCGGTTCGCCTGAAAGCCGCAGCTGCGTGCCCCGGCAGACCGCCGTAACAGAAAACTCGTTCTCCAGCAGACGGATGTTCCGGTCGCAGTTGCCAAAAACAGCTGCGGCGACCTCTACACTATCCAGTTCAATATTCTTTTCTGCCATGTGCTCCTCCTGAAAGGATATATTTTAATGCTTCTATTGTACCACCAAAATCTCGAGAAGAAAACTGTGAAAAGTGCACAAAATATTTTCATCCGTTCCATCGGTTTTTCCATACGGCAAGGCAGCTGCCCATGCAAAGCGGCAGCAAAAAGGAAAATGCAGGAACAGGAACGCATCCTGTACGAATGATCTTGTCAAGTCCTTTTGTGTCACAACCACAGAGAAAAACAAAACATATCTTTGGACAAAAAGGCAATAGCAAACTTCTCCCCTGCGTGCTACAATAGCAAACGTTGTGCGGCTTGCATCCGGCCAGCCGCTCCGGAATGCTGAAATCAAAGGAGAAGGAACCATGGAACAACTTTTTCTGATGCCCGGTGAAGAACGCTGCGAACGCTTCAAGGATGGCAACGGTATTCCGAGAGTTCACTACTCCTATCGCTCGATGCACGGTGCATTCTTCGACTGCGAGAGCCGCAGTTTGGAGGAAGCCCAGCGCCTGTGTGAGGACTGGCTGGTAGGTCAGGACCGCTGCTACCGCAACTGAAATGAAAAATAGAAACCTCCGCTTCCCTGTCGGTACTGCCGCCGGGAAGCGGAGGTTTTTGCTTTTTACAGGTTTATTTCCACAGTTGAGCGCAGACAAGTTCCAGCACACTGCCCGCGATGCAGCGGGCCTTATCCGAAATGAGAAAACAGTTGGAAAGTTCCTCTTTGCGGGGGTCTATATCGGCCACCTTAAAACCGGGCGTTACCGGATAGCTGCTACGCAGAAGCCCGCGCAGAATGCCCGTGATCTGCGTGGTCACAGAGATCATGGCACCATCTGCCGTGCGGATCTGCGCAATGGTCTCACCCGCTTCCACGATATCTCCAATTTTGCGGAGATCCATAAATATACCGGCCGTGCCGGCATGGATCACGCGCTCTTTGCCGTAGCCGCCAATGATTCCGGGAATGCCGGTATCGGGGATGGCACTGCCTTCCCGAATGATGCGTCCCAGCCGGTGGCCGCGTTTGGTCTCCACCACCACATCTACATCCTGCCCGGCCGTGAAACCGGGGCCGAGTGCAATGGTCAGGGGTGCCATATCCCGCGTTGTGCCAAGATTCTTTTTGGCAAGGATCGCATCCACAAGGACATCCGGCTTTGCCGGCGCAATGCTTTTGCCTTGCGGGTCTACCAGAACAGGAACGGCATTCTGTTTCCAGATTTCTTCTGCCTGCGCCAGAGTTTCGATCCGTACCGCACGCAGACCTTCAACGGCGGTCTCACCTTCATAAACGGCTTCGCACAGAGAAACCTGCCGCCGGATCGCCGCCGGATGCTCCGCTTCCAGCACCAGCACACGCAGGCCTGCGCTCCACAGCCGGTGAATGGTGCCGGTAGCAAGGTCGCCGCCGCCGCGCACAAGGATCAGTGCATCCTTCTTCATTTGATCTCCTCTCCGGGCTGGAGTCGAGTCAATACGATCTCCATAGACCCACCGCAGGCAGCAATTGCTGCATCATCATTTTTGCCGTCTGCCGAAAAATGCAGCCGTTGATACGCCGGAGCAGCTCCCGTCAGCATTTCCTGTGCAGCCAGAATGGTGCGGTGCTCCATAATACCGCCGCCCACACTGCCCACAATAGAGCCGTCTGTGCGAACCAGCATTTTTGCGCCGATTTCCCGCGGCGTAGAGCCGTGCCGCGCCGCAATCACGGCAAGCGCCGCCTGCTGCCCGGCGGCATCTGTCTGAGCCATGGCTTCCAGAAGGGCAGATGAAAAGCCCTCCGTCTGCGGACGCGCATTCTTGATCGATACGATCTGTGCCAGAATGGAAAGTGCGATCTCCTCTGCCGTCTGTGAGCCGATGGAAAGCCCGATGGGGGCGTACAACGTCTCCACTCTTTCGGCATCGATACCGGCTTCCAGAAGTTGACGGCGCACCAGTGCGGCACGCCCGCGGCTGCCCATCATGCCAACATAAGCTGCAGGCTTTTTTAATATCACCTTCAGGCAGTCCACATCAAATGCATGTGCCCGGGTGACGACCACAAAATAAGTCTCTGCGCCGTCAGGTACCTGCGCAAGCGCTTTATCAAACGGCAGGCAGAGCACTTTATCGGCTCCGGCCAGCCGCAGCTGCTGTGCATATTCCTCGCGGTCATCCATTGCAAGGACCGTCAGGCCCAGCAGCTTTGCAAGCTGCACAACGGCTGCAGCCACATGTCCACCGCCGCAGACTACCAGCTGCGGCACCGCGCCAAAGCGCTCCGCAAAGATGTCTGTGCCCGCAACAGAGTGGATACCAGCTGCTGTGCAGCCCTGCAGTTCTGTCAGGTGCTGCAGCAGTACGGTGCTGTCTCCCCTCTGCCACACAGGCCTGCCCTCCAGCAAAAGCAGCTGGCTCCCCGCGGCATCGCCCTCTAACTGGGCCACCATCGTCCAGCCGCCCGCAGAACGGGCTTTTTGCAGCATTGTATAAAGCGGCATTTTACCCATGCGTCATTCTCCTGTTTTATCTTTGTTACTGTTCTACTGCTGCGGCCTGATCGTAACGTACCGGGTCCAGCCGGTTCTGCCACTGCTCAAATTCTTCCGGCAGCATCCGCCAGGCAAGGCCGCAGCCTGCGGAGATCTCGCGCGGCAGTGGGATGAGCCTGCCCGGAACCTTCTCCGCAAGGCACTGCTTTTCCCATTCCATGGCATCCAGCGTTGTGCGGAACGAAAGAACAATATAAGTTTTTTTGATGCGCATATCAGATCTCCTGTGCAAGCTCCTGAACAGCGGCTGCGGTCTGAAGCACTTCGGCTTCCGTATTGAAATGCGAAAAGCTGAACCGTACCACGCCCTGCTCCACCGTGCCCAGCGCTTTATGCATCAGCGGTGCACAGTGCGCGCCGGCACGCACACAGATGCTGTAGTCCTCCCACAGAATATCTGCAACGCGGGCTGAATCTTCGTCTCCGATGTTGAGCGAGATAATGGGAGCATGCAGCGGCATTTCCGGGTCGCCGTAGATCTTCACGTTCGGCAGATCTCGAATGTTTTTATAAAAGAGCGCCGCCAGTGCAGTTTCTTTTGCACACAGCGTTTCCACGCCCTGAGCCAGAATCCATTCCACACCGGCACACAGGCCCGCCAGACCCGGAACATTGAGCGTCCCGGCTTCCAGAGCGGTGGGCATCTGTGCGGGATGCTGTTCATCAAAGCTGTGTACGCCGCTGCCTCCCACTACCAATGGCCGGATGGAAAGCCCCGGGCGCACATACAAGCCGCCTGTTCCCTGTGGGCCAAGCAGTGCCTTATGCCCGGTGAAGCATAGCACATCAATGCCCAGTGCCTGTACGTCAATGGGCTGTGAACCCGCCGTCTGGGCCGCATCCACGATCAGCAGCAGGCCGTGCCGGTGCGCAAAACCCGCTGCTTTTGCAAGATCCGTTCCGTTGCCGGTCACATTGGAAGCACCCGTTACGACCAGCGCTTTTGTATTGGGCTGAACCAGCTTATCCCAGTCATCATATTGCAGCCGTCCGCGCTCATCCACGCCCGCAAAACTGAACTGCAAGCCCTGTTCCCGCAGCCGGTAGAGCGGCCGCAGAACAGAGTTATGCTCACATACCGTTGTGATGATATGATCGCCCGGCGCAAAAAGACCACCCAATGCAATGTTCAAAGCCTCCGTTGCATTTGCCGCAAAGGCAATGCAGGACGGGTCTGGTGCGTGGAGGAGCTTTGCCATTGCGCACCGCGCAGCATAAACAAGACGGCTTGCGTGCAGCGTGGGCTCATGGGCGCCCCGTCCCGGATTGCCTGCCGTGCGCATTGCGTCCAGCACAGCCTGCTCCACCTGCGGCGGCTTGCGCAGGGTCGTGGCAGCGTTATCCAGATAGATCACGGTTTCACCACGTTACCGGCCTGCGTCAGTTTTTCCACGATAGTGTACATGTTGGTCACATTGCCAACAGCAAGCTTTTCGGTCAGGCCATAGAAATTCAGGCAGGTGCCGCAGGTCATGATCTCCACGCCCTGTGCTTCCAGTGCCTTCAGGTCATCCAGCATGGGCGAACCCTCACAGGTCAGGGACGCGCCGCCGTTATAGAACAGCACTGTTTTGGGCAGCTGATCCTGCTGGGTAAGTGCGAACACAAAGGCCTTGAGCAGGGACTTGCCAAGGTCATCTGCGCCAATGCCCATTTTATCAGAGCTGATGGCAACCACCGTGTCTGTGCGGGTATCCGGTGCACAGGCCGGTGCTTCTTCAGTAGGTGTTTCGGACGCTTCGCCGACTGTGAAGAGCACGCGGTATTCCCGCTCGGCCAGCTTTTCGGCGCTGTACCGATAACCTTTCTGCTGGGCCATTTTGGTAAGGTTCTGCACGGCGATCTCATTATCCACCAGCACTTCCACCTCACCGGCACCCTGCAGTTCAGAGATCGCCTTTTTGGCTTTTACAACGGGCAGCGGGCATGCGTCGCCACGGGCATCAACTTTCAGCATCATAATTGTAGGCCTCCATCAGTATTTTACAGTGATTTCCTGTTCGGTTTTGGGTATGATCTCACCCACGATCTTTGCGGGCAGGCCAGCGGCCTGCAGCTCTGCTTCCAGCGCATTTGCTTCTTCTGGCAAAACGGCCAGCAGCAGTCCGCCGGAAGTCTGTGGGTCAAACAGCACCTCTTCCATTGCAAACGGCACATTTTCAAAAGTGACATATGGCCCGGTATGGTTGCGGTTGCGCTGTCCGGCAGCGGTATACAAAAAATCATCTGCCGCTTTTTCGGCTCCCGGTAGAACCGGCACCATCCGTGCATCAATGATACAGGAAAGCTTTCCGCCCATCATCTCGTGCAGATGGCCCAGAAAACTGAAACCGGTCACATCGGTTGCCGCATGGACCGTATACTTTCGGCTGATCTCGGCAGCGTTTTTGTTCAGCGTTGTCATGGACGCAATGGCACCGGCCATATCTTTCGGTGCCGCTTCGCCCACACGGTTTGCCGTGCAGATCAGGCCCACGCCCAGAGCTTTTGTTAAAATCAGCTTGTCGCCGGGCCTGCCGGAATCATTCGTATACATTTTTTTCGGGTCCACAAGGCCCGTCACCGAAAGTCCGTATTTCACACCTGTATCGGCAATGGAATGCCCGCCCGCAAGGCTTCCGCCCGCTTCGGCCACCTTCTTGGCTCCGCCGCGCAGAATCTCACCCAGAATGTTCAGATCCATGCTCTCCGGGAAGCAGACAAGGTTCAGTGCAGTCTTCACCTCGCCGCCCATGGCATAGACATCGCTCAGGGCGTTGGCCGCTGCAATCTGGCCGAAGGTATAGGGGTCGTCCACCATCGGCGGGAAAAAATCTACTGTCTGCACCAGTGCTACATCATCGGTAATGCGGTATACAGCCGCATCATCCCGGCTGTCGTACCCGACCAGAAGGCTCGGGTCTCTTGCACCGCGCGGCAGCTTTTCCAGAATACGGCTCAGCGCTCCGGCCCCCAGCTTTGCGGTACATCCGCCGCCGGTGCAGAACACGATCTTGTTTTCTTTGCTCATGCACGTTTTCCTTTCTCGAAATGAGACGTAACGCAGGAAATACGATAAATATTTTTCAGAATATCAGCTATCTGCCGGGCCAGAGCAGCCTGCTCTTTTGTATCGGCCTGATTGAGTACAGCATAAAAGCTGCGATCCCCTACAGCCTTCCTTCCACCGGCTTCACTTGCCAGCAGATTTGCCAGAAGTTCCGGTGTCAACTGCGCATCCTGCGGAACACAAAGCAGCTCTGCGGCAAGCTCTGCTCGGAAACAGACCTCCCGGAGCGGATGCCTCAATGCAGAAAGCCCTGCTACGGCCAGAACCGTATCGCACTGCGGTAAAAGCACCGGCTCGTGCGCAGCGGGTGCCTTGCAGGGCATCCGTTTTGCGCCGTCCGCTTCAATGAGCACGATATCTGCAAGGGTCATCCAGCGCTCCAGCTGTGCCTGCGGCAGGGCCGTCAATTTGCCGCCGTGTGCAGCGGTTCCGGCCACGGCATAACTGCCGCACTTCCACAGGCGGAAAAGCTCTGCATCCGTCTGTGCCCAGACCCCGCCGGGCGGCTGCATAATATGGGTGGTGGTAGCGGCCAATACCCGCCAGCCTTTGCGGGCGCAGTGCGCAGCCAGATTGTACATCAGTGTGGTCTTTCCGCCGCCGCCCACCAGAGAAATAACATGTCCCTTCTCCGCAAGAAACGGAAAAATTTTTTCGTCGATCATTTCTGCTTTTCTGCAACTGCCATGGCGATTTTTTCCGGTGTGATGGGCAGCTCATAGAACCGGGTGCCGATAGCGTTATAGATGGCATCGGAAATGGCAGGCAGCGGTGTATTGATGACCACCTCGCCGATGGACTTTGCGCCAAAGGGTCCGTTGGGTTCATAGCTGCTCTCGAATTCAACCTTGATTTTGCCCACATCGGTGCGGGCCGGAATTTTGTACTGGAACAGAGAATTCTCTTCCGGGCAGCCATTTTTATCGTAAGTGATATTTTCGGTCAGAACCATGCCGATGCCCTGCAGCAGACCGCCCTCAGCCTGCACACGGGTCAAGTTCGGGTTGATGGGCGTGCCGCAGTCCACACAGGCATCAAATTCCAGCAGCTTTACCTCGCCGGTCTCGGTATCCACTTCCACCTCAGCAGCACCAACCATGAACGGCGGCGGCGACAAAGGCGAAGTATGCGTTTCGGTGGCTTCCAGCGGCACCATATGGCCGAACTGCGAAGCATACGCAATCTCGCTCAGAGACTTTTTCTGTGTGGGATCTTTGCTCTTGAAAACATCTTTTCCATCAAATTCCACATCGTCCTCGGTGCATTCCAGCAGCTCTGCGCCCAGCTTGCAGATCTGGGCGCGCAGCTTCATGGCACACTTTTCGGTGGCCTTGCCGGTAACGTAAGTGGTACTGGACGCATAGGAGCCGGAGTCATAGGGCGAGGTATCCGTATCAGCTCCGAAGACCATGATATTGTCCAGCGGGCAGTCCAGCACTTCGGCGGCGATCTGCGCCAGTGTAGTGTCACAGCCGGTGCCCATGTCGGCCGCACCGATCATCAGGGTGTAGAAGCCGTCGTCATTCAGTTTCAGGGTGGCACTGCCCACATCCATGCCGGAAATGCCGGAGCCCTGCATCGCCATGCCCATACCGACAGCGCGCACCTTGCTGTTGCCCATATCACGGGCAGGGTATTTGTGCTCCCAGTCGATCATATCCCGCACCTTGACAAGGCAGCGGTCCAGCGCGCAGCTGGTGTTGACAGCCCCATAGTAGGCGGGCATCACATCGCCCTCCTGTACGGCGTTTTTCAGCCGCAGCTCAAAGGGGTCCATATTCAGCTTATGAGCCAGTTCATTGACAGCAGATTCTACGGCAAACAGTCCCTGCGTTGCGCCGTAACCGCGGTAAGCACCGGCAGACATGTGGTTCGTATACACCACATCACTGATAAAGCGGAAGGCTTCTGCCTTGCCGTACAGCGGGATGGACTTGTGACCGGAAAGGCCCACGGTCGTAGGGCCATGCTCACCGTAAGCACCGGTATTGGAAAGGGTGTACAGATCAATGCCCTTCACAACGCCGTCCTTCGTGGCACCCAGCCGCACATGGATCTCCATTTCGTGACGCGGCGAGGATGCGATCTGGCTTTCCACACGACTGAAAATGATCTTGGAGGGCTTTTTGGTCTTCCAAGTCACAAAAGCCGGATATACCTCACTGACCGCCGTCTGCTTAGCACCAAATCCGCCGCCGATGCGGGGCTTTGCCACGCGCACCATGGATTTGGGAATATGCAGTGCGTTCGCAATATTGCGCCGTGCATGGAACACGATCTGCGTGGAGCTGAGCACATTCAGCCGCCCATAGGTATCAATGGAGCAGTAGGTGCGGAAGGTCTCCATCATGGCCTGCTGGCAGGCTTTGGTGTGGTAAATGTGGTCAATGACTACATCGCTGGCTGCAAGCACCGCGTCGATATCACCGGCTCCGCATTCATCATGGGCGCAAAGATTGCGTTTGTTGTCAGCTCCCACCGGGCACAGACTGGCCCAGTTGTCCTCCGGATGCACCAGAATTGGGTTGTCCTTGGCAGTGTGATAGTCCAGCACTGCTTCCAAAACCTCATATTCCACCTTGATGAGCTTGAGAGCCTTATCCACGCACTTTTCGTCCTTACCGGCCACAATGGCCACCACATCGCCCACAAAGCGCACATGGCGGTCAATGAGCAGGCGGTCACGCGGACTGGCTTCCGGATAGGTCTGGCCAGCCTGCGTGTAGCGCGGCGCATCCTGCGGCACATCCTCCCATGTAAAGATCGCCTCGATGCCGGGCACCTTTTTTGCTACAGCCGTATTGATCGTTTTGACGATGGCATTTGCGTGCGGAGAGCGCAGCAGCTTTACGATCAGGCAGTCCTGCGGGATCACATCGTCCATATAGACGGGCTGGCCGGTGACCAGCTGCATGGCATCCTTTTTACGGAAAGGCTTGTTGATGGTACTCATTCTGCGGCCTCCTTCTGCTTTTTCCATGCCAGAAAGTTCATGATGCCGCGCAACTGGCCCTCATAGCCAGAGCAGCGGCAGAGGTTGCCGGAGAGATACTCCTTCACTTCTTCCTCACTGGGGTACGGATTCTCGCGGAAGAGGGCCAGCGCGTTCATGATAAAGCCCGGGTTGCAGAAGCCACACTGCTCTGCGCCCTGATCCGCGATAAAGCCGCCGAACTCCGCGGCTTCTTCCTGCAGGCCTTCCAGTGTGGTAATGCTGTGGCCGCTGGCACGCGCTGCCAGTACCGAACAGGACAACACCGGTTTCTCGTCCAGAAACACCGTGCACAGACCACAGTTGGAAGTCTCACAGCCGCGCTTGACGCTCTTGCAGCCGTGGGCACGTACAAAATCGATCAGCAGCATATCTGCAGCCACATCCTCTGTGACCTTGATGCCGTTCAATGTAAGAGTGATCTGCATTTAATTTTCCTCCTGTGCCGTGCGTGCTTCCAGTTCCAGAACAGCACGCTTTGTCAGAACGCCTGCCAGATGGCGGCGGTACTCGGCATTGCCGCGCATATTGGAGCCAGTGACAATTTTTTGCTTTACTTCATCGGCAAAGTTCTGCGCCAGTTCCTGCGCAGAAACACCCGCCTTTGCCGGCAGCTCAAACAGCACAGCCTTGAGCGGCCGCGCACCGATCGCAATGCGATAGCTGCCGTTTTCCAGACGGGCGGCAGCGCAGGTAAGCACCGGGATATCAGTCTGGCTGTTGCGCACGGACTGATAGAAAAATTCTGCTTTTTCCTTTTTAACGATCAGCCGCACAAGGATGTCCCGGTCATAAGGGCGCTCAGCATACTCCTGCAGGGATATGATCCCACCCTTGTACAACTCTACCGAACAGTCCATGGCCATAAACAGCGTGAGCACATCAGAAAAGCCGAACCGGCTGTAGATGCTGCCACCCACAGTTGCCAGATTGCGCAGCTGCACGCCCACGATATGCCGCAGCGCTTCCTTTACTGCGCCATGGGTATACGCAGCAAGACCGGCGTGCTCTTCCAGCTGGCGCAGTGTAACCATGGCACCAATGGAAAAGCTGCCCTCGGTCTCCTCTATGGTGTCCAGTCCCAGACCGGACAGGTCGATGGCTGTACCGACATTGATATTCTCCATTTTGAGCCAGATCATGCCGCCCAGCACACGGTTGGCCTTTTTCTGGTTCAGCTGCCACGCTTCTTCCAGACTTTCGGCCTGCTTATATTCTCGGATCGTCATCATAGATGCAGGTTCCTCTCTCTTTTTTTCTCTGTTCTTTTATTTTAACACAGATTTCGATATAATACTATTGTGAATTCGTTTCAGAAAGAGTGGTACTATATGAAAGAACTTCTTCCGGTGGGCTGTGTCATCATGGCATCCGGTCTGAGCCAGCGCTTCGGCTCCAACAAACTCCTTGCGCCGTTCTGCGGGGAACCGATGCTATGCCGCGCATTTGCAGCGACCGATACTCCAAAGCTTTCGGCCCGCATCGTGGTGACACGTTCAGACGAAGTTGCACAGCTTTGCCGTTCCCGCAATGTTCCGGTGCTGCTGCACGATCTGCCTGGTCGAAACGATACGGTGCGGCTTGGTCTTTCTGCGCTGCTGAAACAGGTTCCGGAGCTTTTTGGCTGCATGTTCCTGCCGGGAGACCAGCCGCTTTTGTGCCGCGAGACAGTGGAAGCCATGGCAGGCATCTCCGGATGGGATCACAGGACCCGGCTGGAACGGCAAAAAGAAACAGAACGGGAGATCTTCCGTCTGGGATTCCGGGTCCGTAACGACCCGTCTCCCCTTACTGGAAGTCCCGTTCTGTTTGAAAAAGGACTTTTTCAGGAACTGCTCACCTTGCCGCAAGGCATGGGCGGAAGTGTTCTGCTTCGGAAATATCCCGCGCATGTTCACACCGTTTACATTGCGGATCGGAATGAATTGGCCGATGCCGACACGCCCGAAGCACTTGCGCAATTGGAAGCGCTGGCCCGGCAAAAGCTTTGAGCTTTATTCTGCCTTGTCATCCTTCGGCAGCAGCACATTCAGCAGGATCGCCACGAACGCAGCCGGAACGATGCCGGACTCGCCGCAGATCAGCTGGAAAGCGTGCGGAGCCTGTGCCAGAATGCCGCTGTTGGCACCCATGCCGTAGCCAACACCCAGAGCCACCGAGACGATGGTAAGCTGACGCGGGGTCATCTTTTCCTTGGTGATGAGCTGGATGCCGCTGACCACGATGGAAGAGAACATCATAACGGCAGCACCGCCCAGAACGGCCTGCGGCATAATGGAGATCAGCGCGCCGAGCTTGGGGATCAGACCGCACAGGATCAGGAAGATGGCACCGGAGGCCAGAGCCATGCGGTTGACCACTTTGGTCATGGCCACCAGACCCACGTTCTGGCTGAAGGAAGTGTTGGGCAGTACACCGAACAGAGCCGCAAAAGAGGAGCCCAGACCGTCACAAATCACACCGCCGGACAGCTCTTTATCGGTGGGCTCACGATTCATGCCGCCCTCCATGACACCGGAGATATCGCCCACGGTCTCAACAGCGGTAACAACGAACATGATCATCACCGGCATAATAGCGCGCATATCAAACACGATCTTGACCGGCATCAGCTTGGGAATGGCAAACCAAGAGGCCTGTGCCACCTTATTCCAGTTGAGCACCCATGCCTTGGCAAACTCTACACCATCGGCAGTGACACCGGTGGTGGGCAGCACCAGACCCATGACAAAGGCCGCAACGTAACCGGCCAGAATGCCGATCAGGATCGCGGAAGAGCTGAGGAAGCCCGTGGTCCAGTGCTTGAAGATCAGAATGACCACCAATACGAACAGGGCAAGCAGAAGATTTTCCATGGAGCCAAAGTCTTTTGCGCCGTTGCCGCCGCCAAAGGAATTGATGCCCACCGAGATCAGCGAAAGACCGATGGAAAGTACAACCGTACCGGTGACGACCGGCGGGAAGAACTTGCGCAGAGGCTTGAGGAAGAAGCCCAGAACGCCTTCAAAGATGCCGCCGATGATGGATGCACCCATAATGGCACCATAGGCCAGCACACCGCCGCCCATGCTGCCGACAACACTGTTGAACACGCCGATAAAACCGGAACTGGTGCCCATGATGATGGGCACACTACCGCCCACGGGGCCGATGGTGAACAGCTGTACCAGCGTGACTACGCCGGCCACAAACATGGCGCTCTGCAGCAGCGTGACCTGCAGATCTGCAAATTCGCCGCCCGCAATGCCGCAGGCGCTGGTGATGATCAGCAGCGGGGTCAGGTTGCCCACGAACATGGCGCAGACATGCTGCAGACCCAGCGGGATCGCCTGTTTCAGGGACATTTTTGCGTCGAACTGATACGCCGACTCTTCGAGCTTGACTTCCTTCAAATGTTCCACTCTCCTCAAATCTTGACAAAAATCATTCTTTTCGACTGCTTTACCAAAAAAGCGGATTTATTATAGCAAAACTGCGTATCCTTGTAAATTAAGTATGACTTTTTCGTGAACGGCTGTTTCCCGCTGAGAAACACAAAAAGCAGGGCGCTTTGTGCGTTTTTTCCGCTTTGGTCGGAAGAATTTCGCGCAGAACTCCTGCTTTTTTGTTTTGTTTTATTTGATTTTTGTGCGATATGGAAATTTTACAGCGTTCTCAGCCCGTAATCTTTTAAACAGCGCTGGATGCCCTGCTGAGTGGTGTCGAACCGGATGCCGAAGCGTTTCAGTTTTGTGGTGTCCATCACAAGGTTCCGGCCCCAGCTTTCTTCCTCAATCTGCACAGCGATTCCCAGCGTTTCGGCAAACTGCCGGGCGGTGCATACCATGTTTTCGGCATTGCCGCTGCCAAAATTATATACGCCGCCTGGCAGCGCCATGGCAGGCTCCAGATTTTCGATCACCTGCCGCACATAGGTCACGCCGCGGTGGTCGTTCCGGGAGAAGCGCAGAGCCTCTCCCTTCAGCGCGGCACGCAGAAGATTCAGCGGAAGATTGCCCCGGATGGGCAGCCCATAGCCGGGCAGGTCATACATCCAACTGGCACGCAGATGGACCGAGTCCGGGCAGAGCTCCAGCACACGCTGCTCTGCTTCCAGCTTGTATTGGCCGTAAATGTTTGCGGGATGCAGGGCCAGTGTTTCCGGCAGCGGCCCCTGCTGCTGCACACCGGCATAGACCTGATCCGAGCTGAATGCCACCAGCTTTGCCTTCGTCTGCTGCGCAGCCCGTGCCAGCCAGACTGGCAGCTCCACATTGGCACGGTAAGCTTCTGCCGGATGCTGCGCACAGTAACTGGTATCGGAAAGAGCGGCGGTGTGCAGGATCACATCCGGATGCAAAGCTTCCACCTGTGCACGGGTGAGAGCTTCATCGGCTGTACAGAAAAAGCCTTTTGGAAGGGCGCAAAGCTCGTACTTTCCCTGCCACTGCTGCAAAATGCGGCAGCCGACAAAGCCGCCCGCACCGGTGATAAGAATTTTTTTCATGATAATTTCCTCCTGTAGGGCAATGAAAAAGTGCCCAGCAGCATGACAGCCTGCCGGGCACAAAAATTTTAAAGGAACAGTTCCAGCACGAACACGACGGCACAGCAGGCCACAGATACCTGAAACAGGCTTGCGCCGAACCAAGCAGCTGCAATGCCTACCACCAGCGCCATGGCACCGGCAGCCGGGCTCTGGGTCGCGTTGACAATGGCCGGGAAGGTCATGACCGCCAGCGTCACATAGGGCACATAATACAGAAACGACTGAATGAAGCGGTTTTTGATGGGCTTGCGGATCAGTGTGAGCGGAAGGATGCGGATGGCATAGGATACCAGCGCCATCACTGCAATGTAAATGTAATGATTATGCGTCATGCTCTGCCTCCTGCTCTTCTGGATTTACCGGAAAAAGAGCTGCTGCAGCGCTGGAAATGAGCACTGTGAGCAAAATGGTACGCGTGCCCTCCGAAAGAGCGGAGATACCCGGCAGGTAATTGCACACAAAGCTCAGTGCAAAGCTGATGGCAACAAGTGCAGCTACCACCCTGCTCTTACGCGCCGGAGGAATGATGATGGCAAGGAACATGCCGTAAAGGGCAACGCTCAGCGCACTGACAGCCCGCAGCGGCAGCAGATTGCCCGCAATGATGCCCAACGCTGTACCGATGGCCCAAGCCGGTGCCGCCAGCAGAATGGCACCGTAGGTATAATATGGGTTCAGGCTGCCGGGCCGTGCAATGGTGATGCCAAAAAGCTCGTCTGTCACATCATAACCGATGAGCAGCCTGTGCCAGAAGGGTGTGCCCGGCGCAAAGCGCTGGGCCAGTGCGCAGCTCATGAGCAGATAGCGCGCATTGGCAATCAGTGTGATGATGGCCACTTCCAGATAGGTCGCATTGGCCATGATGATGGCAAATGCAGCGTACTCGCCTGCCGAAGCGTTGTTCAGCAGGCTGACCAGAAAGCCCTGAAACGGGGTAAAGCCTGCCCGGCGGGCCGCAATGCCCAGCGAGAAGGAAACAGCAAAATAGCCCAGCGCAATGGGAACGCCATCCCGCATGCCCTCACAGAAAATCTTTTTGCTGAAAGCCCAAACCGGCCTTTCTGCATTGACAAGCTCCGGGGCAAGGAGCTTACTTTTGGAATTCATCTTTGTTTTTTACTCCTTTCCTATTTCAAACACCGCTTTTTATTATACTCTCCCGCACACAGAGAAGAAAGGGCCTTTTCACTTTCTTTTCGGCACAAAAGGAAAACGCCGCCTGAAAAGGCAGCGTTCTTCGTCGATTTATGCTCCCGGCACCAGAAAATGCATCGCCTGCGGCAGGACCTGCGTACCGGCTTCCAGCCCATTTGCCGTCAGGATCTGTGCCGGTGACACATGGAATCGTCTGGCAATGCCGAACAACTCCTCCCCTGCCTGTGCATAGTAGATGCGCAGTGCGATCTCCGGGTCCGGAGTCGTCAGCGGTTCGCCCAGCTCAATGCTGCCGATGCCCGGATGTGTGCTCCGGCAGAGGATGGCTCCTTCGGCACGGGCGGTGACCGTCACTTCCAATGTGCCGCCAGTGCAGCTGCACTGGATGTTCTCGGTGCTCAGCCAGCATTCCGGGCTGAACTGTGCACCCGGCGGGGCTTCTACTGCAAGCGGAAAGACAAGCTCCAGTGTTTTTTCGTAGCTTTCCAGCTCGGCAAGACTGTTCTCGGCAAAGGCGGTGGCAACGGCACGCACCGTAAAGGCCCAGCCGTCGCGGTAAGGTGTTACCTGCGCCGGTCCATAAGACACAAAGCAGGCGCGCAGCTGAGCATCCGCATCTGGCAGCGGCCCGGAGGCCGTGGAAGATGCTGTCTCGTTCAGCATACAGGCAAGATCTTCTGCTGCCAACTCCTGCGGCGTGACGGCGGTTTCAAACTGCGTAGAAAAGGCATCCGCTACGTATTGCAGCTGGCAGGGCCGCCATGCGTGCAAATGCATCATCACGCTGGCTGTCAGTTGGCCGCTGGCTTCCTGTTCGCCCTCCGCAAGGGCAAAGCCCACCGGCTCCAGCACGCACATGCATCTGCAGTCCTCTGCCACGCCTTCCAGATCCACCACCTGATTGAACGGCAGGGATGCCGCCTGACTTTGCAGGCTGCTTTCGCCTTCCGCGCGCCAGGCGCATTGGGCACGTACCTCGCCCTTGACCACTGCCTTGCCCGCCAGCAGCTTTACCTCCCGCACGGCGGCGCTGCCGGTAATATCCAGAATGGCTGCGGGCGGCTTTGCAAACACAAGCTCCCCTTCCACAGTGACCAGTTTTTCCAGCACCGCGGTGCTGCGCACGCCGTTCAGCGTCTGCAATTTCTGTTCAATGCCGCCATCGGCCAGCGCCGTGATCAGTTCCTGTTTATCCTGTGTATGGATAGTAACCACAAGACCATAGGCTCCGCGCACCTCGATGCGGTGCGGGTTTACTGCCCGGCAGTTGAGGTATTCGGTCTGCCCTTCTACCATGGCCATCCAGCTGGTGAAGGAAAATTCCGGCACCTCCAGCTGCTTTGTAAACGGCAGCTTCTGCTCAGTCTGGCAAAGCCCGGCCCCGTCCTCGCCCTGATAAAACACAGTGCAGCGCAGATAGCCTTCCAATGTAAGCCGCCCGGGCTGCAGCTGCTTTTGCAGCACCACCGGTTTTGCAAAGCATTTGACCAGCTTGAACACCGGCGGAAGATAATCTGAAATCAGGATCTCGGTTTCCAGCGGAAGTTCTGCCTTGACGGTGCAGCTCGTGCCTGCCTGCGGCAGCGTATCCCGAAAGATCTTCAGTTCCATGCAGTGTGCTCCTTTCCCTGTCCGTCTCTACTGGAAAGGTATGCACATGCTTTGCAGGATATGCGCGCAAAAAAGGCACCGTGCAAAACACACGATGCCTTTGGGCCTTTTGAAACAATCAGATCGTTTTGCGCAGGACAGCCGCCTGCATTACATGGTATTTCTGCATCAGCCGGACGGCAGCCGATGTGATCTTCTCGCCGCTGACCACAATGGGGATCGCAGGCGGGCAGGAAACCGTCGGCATAGCGCAGATACGCCCCACCGCCTGCTCTGTGGGCACCTGCTCCTGCGGGGCAAACACAGCCTGCCGGATGCTGCAGCAGGTGTGCAATTCGTGTTCCAGCTCCAAAAGCTCACGATCGTTTTTTTCCGGGAGCGGGAACGGTCCTGTAAGGTTTTCCACAATGTGGAGAACGGCAGAAGTCAGCCGTTCAAAGTCCTGCGGCGGATTTGCCGGGGTGAACATCAGCACAACATAACGCGGGTCGGCATATTCGCACTCGACCTTTGCGCTGCGCAGCGCTTCTGCAAGCTCTGTGCCGGTCATGCCCAGTGTAGCAGCATCCAGCGTGACCTTGAGAGGTTCGCTTTCCAGTGCCAGCGGCCCCGGGCAGTGTTTTGCAGCAGCAGCTTCGTTCAGCTCCCGGCGCAGGCGGGTCAGATGACCGCAGCACTGCAAAAGCCGCAGCGGATAACCCTCCGACAGAACCTGATTGCATTTGTCCAGCGACTGCAAGATCAGGTAAGACGGACTGGTGGAACCAAACAATGCCAGTGCATTGCGCACAGCGGCTTCGTTCTGAATGGGGGCATTTTTGCCCAGATGCAGGTATGCGCCGCCAGTGACAACGGGCAGTGTTTTATGGCCGGAGTCGCAGCACATGGCCGCGCCCAGCGCAATAGGATGCTGACCGCCCTGCGGCAGAAAACGCAGGTAAGCACCGTGGGCATTATCCACCAGAAGCGGAACGCCAAAATCCTTGCACACTTCGGCCAGCGCTGCAATATCCTGCACACCGCCCAGATAATCCGGACTGGTGATGTAGACGCCAAAGGGCCTTTTGCCCTGCTGTGCCAAACCCTGCAGAGCACCTGTCAGCTTTGCAGCTGACACCGGGCAGCTGCAAAGTGCACCGGCATCCTGCGGCACAGGCCAGAGCCACTGGATATCAAAATCCAGCAGCGCCGCCGCATACAACAGCGCTTTGTGAGCGTTGCGCGCTGCCAGCAGGACCGGGCGCTGTCCGGCTGCGGGCGCAGCCTGCAGTGCAAGGCACAGCATTGCACGGATGCACTGGGACGAGCCCTCTGTGCTGTAATAGGTATGCACCGTACCGAACAGCCGGGTAGCGTTGGCTTCGCTCTGGGCAATGATGCCGTCAGCCCCATACAGTTCATCCGCACCCTTTATTTCGGTAATGTCCCACGGCTCAAAGCCCAAAAGGCGCTGGCCCTTGTGGCCGGGCATATGCAGCCGCGAGGTGCCGGACTGTGCGTAACGGCGCACAAAATCCACAATAGGCGTGGTCGTGCTCATTCGCAGGCTTCGCCATCAGCACAGGCGTTACAGGTAGAACCAAGCTCAATAGGCACCTCGATGCCCTTGGCGGCAAGTTCCTGATTCTCAGCGACCTTGATCATGATAGCGCATTCCATTCGCTTTTTGAACAGCTCGCAGCCGTACTCATACACACCGGTAATGTTGCCGGTAGCGTGGTAGGAGTTTGCTGCACAGCCGCCGGAGCAGTACAGCTTTGCCCAGCAGTTCTGGCATTCCTTGCGGGCATAGGCGTTGCAGTGCTTGAACTCATCGCGCACGGCAGTGTTCGTAACACCCTTCCAGATATCGCCCATCAGGTACTTGGGGTCGCCCACAAACTGGTGGCAGGGGTACAGATCGCCCCAAGGAGTAACAGCCATGTACTCCGTGCCGGAGCCACAGCCGGAAATGCGCTTGTAGATGCAGGGGCCGCCGGTGAGGTCGATCATGTAGTGGTAGAAGGTAAAGCCGCGGCCCTCGCGGTTGCGCTTGATCATTTCCTTGGCAAGGATCTCGTACTGTTCCTTCAGGATGGGCAGATCTTCCTCGGTCAGGGCACTGGGGTCGCCGGGCTTAGACACCACAGGCTCCATGCTCAGCTCAGTAAAGCCGAGGTCGGCCATGTGGAAGATATCGTTGGTGAAGTCGGTGTTGTAGTGGGTGTAGGTGCCGCGCATGTAGTAGTTCTTGTCGCCGCGCTTCTTCACGAACTCCTGGAACTTGGGCACGATGGTATCGTAGCTGCCATGGCCTGCATAGTCCTTGCGGAAGCGGTCGTTGACCTCTTTGCGGCCATCCAGACTCAGCACCACATTGTGGCACTCCTTGTTGCAGAAATCGATCACATCGTCATCGATCAGCATACCGTTGGTGGTCATGGTAAAGCGGAAGTTCTTGTTGTGGATCTTCTCCTGCTCACGGCAGTAAGCCACCAGCTTTTTGACCATGTCAAAATTCATCAGCGGTTCGCCGCCAAAGAAGTCCACCTCAAGGTTGCGGCGGGTGCCGGAGTTTTCAATCAGGAAGTCCATGGCACGCTTGCCCACTTCAAAGCTCATCAGCGCACGCTCGCCCTGATAGCGGCCCTGCGAAGCAAAGCAGTAGGAGCAGTTCAGGTTGCAGGTGTGTGCAACATGCAGGCACAAGGCCTTGACCACGGTGTTGCGGTTTTTAAAGTCGAAAGCCATATTCTCATAGGTATCCGGGGTCCACAGCTTGCCTGCTTCCTTCAGGTTGGTCACGTCATCGATGCACTGACGCAGATCTTCCTCCGTGACATCCTCGCGGTCTCCATACTTTGCCATCATAGCCGAAACAATCTCGTCAGCAGTATGCTCCGGGTACATGGCAATGATATCGTATGCAACATCGTCCACCACATGCACCGAGCCGCTGCAGGTGTCCAGCACGATATTATAGCCGTTCAATTGATACTGGTGTACCATTTTACTCTCCATTCCAATTACACAAAAAAATGCCGCCCGGCAAAGGCGGCATGGGGTTTGCAAAAATTACTTGTTGCTGTTCTCGCACTGCTGGTTAGCCACGCCGCAGGAGGTCTTGCAAGCGGACTGGCAGGAAGTCTGGCACTCGCCGCAGCCGCCGGTCTTAACGCTCTTGGTCAGGTCACGAGTAGCAATGGTCTTAATACGTTCCATAATAGAAAACCTCTCTAGCTCTCAAAATTTCATCGCGCCGGACAAAGCCCGGTACGCATTTATCTTTGCTTATGATAACACGCAAGGGGCTTTCTGTCAAGATTTTTATGCTACTAACCTGTTCAAACCTGTCCAGCAGGCTGATACTTCGTCAGGACGGTGTGCAGCCCCAGCTCCCGCGCCCTGGCCAGTAAGTACCGGTAGCGGCACAAAAGCGCCTGCCGCTCGTAAATGCGCTGCTCGATCAGGTCTGTATCTACCTCCAGATCAAACATCATCTCATTACGCCGCAGGCAGAACAGACATTCCTTCAGCTCTTCTTCCAGTTCTGGGTGATAGCGTTCGTGCTCGGTATCCCGCGGGATGCGGCTCGAAAGCAAAGTTTGGGTGTTCTGGGCATGGGTTCGTTCCAGCATAGGCCGTCCTCCTCTTCTTTGTGCATCTTGAAGGTTTGTACATTCTAGTATATGAAGAGACCGGTGCAGAATATGCCAGTTTATGGTAAAGCAGAAACTTTCTCCGCTGGTGCGCGCATTTTAAAAAAGTTTGCAATTTTTTCAAAATCACGCTTGACAAGTATCACTTTTCCGCGTATAATAGCACACGTTGAGCGGCTCACGCTGCGAAACGCAATCGGATATTGGGGATTTGCATAGTGGTAGTGCGGTAGACTCTGACTCTACTTGTGGGAGTTCGATTCTCTCATCCCCAACCAAAAGAGAACTAGGCGAACACGGTACAATCGAAATGGTTGATTCAGTGTTCGTCTTGTTTTGTTCCCTGCCGAAAATAAGAAAGTAAGTAAAAAAGACCCAAACCTCGCATGAAATGAGGTTTGGGTCTTTTTTCGTTTCATTTTCTGTTAGAATTTACCGAAATGCGGAAAATCTTGCCGAAATAGAGGGTTTCTTGCCAAAATGCAGACAAGCCGACCATGAATCGGCTAAAATCAGCAATAAAGGAGACCAAAGGCTATATGATTAGGATTTTGCTGTCAACCCGCCTTGGCGAACGGCGGATGACACAGAGCGACCTTGCTCGTGTCACAGGGATTCGCAGTCAGACTATCAACGAGTTGTACCATGATTTTGCGGAGCGTGTAAATCTGGACGACCTTGATCTCATCTGTGAGGCACTGGACTGCGACCTCGAAGACCTCATTGTGCGAGAGCCCAACATCGAGCGCAGGGTCAAAGAGGTGCGTCATATCCCCCAGACCGTGAGCAAGTCTCGCAAGAAATAACCCTTCTCCTGCCCGGATGCACGTTATGCGTCCGGGCTTTTTTCGTTCTCGTCCGGCACGAATTCCAGAAGATCTGCGGGCTGGCAGTCCAGAACGGTGCACAGCTTGTCCAGAACGTCCAACGGAATATGCTTGACGGAGTTGTTGTTCATGCCCGACAGAGTGGGCTGGCGAATCCCGGTCATTGAGACCAAATCCTTTTGTTTGATGCCTTTTTCGGCAAGCACGGCTTTCAACTTGATGCGAATCATGTAAGCACCTCCCTTTTCTTCACTATATCACACTTGCCTAAAAATTGCAACGCTTTTCGTAAAAATATTTACGAAAAATGTTGTTTTACTATTGACATACAACGAAATTCGTTGTATAATATAGACATAGAGAGGAGGTTACGAGGTGCAAGGGAGCAACCCAAAGGGGGTGATGCTCCATGACAAGCAAGGAATTTGCAAAGCTCACCAGAGCCGAGCAGGTAGCCCGCTTTGAAGCATACAAAAAAGCGGCTCAGGAACGCACCCTGAACCGCTAACCGCTAAAAGCCCGTTATCCACAAGCCCCTTGCACCTCCATTTTATTTTTTTATTGAAGATTTGTCAAGAGTAAATCGGAGGTTTTTAAAATGAAGTACATCGATATCAACCGCAAGTTCACCGCCGCAGTCAGCAGCTACATGATGCAGGGCTACACGCTCAACAGCAGCACGATGGGCGGCAGCCAGGGCGAGATCGCCAGCATCGACCTGACGAACGGAACCGAGATCATCCGGGTGCTGCTCAACGGTTTCAGCGACTACAAGGAGATGGTCACCGATGGCGGCATCGAGCTTATTGTTGGCCGGGTCACGGATGACGTTCACCCGAACAAAGCCAACGAGTACCGCACCGTCTGGAACAATCGTCTGGAAGTCATCTCCAACGAGAAGTTCTACAAGCTGAGCAGCAACCGGGATGACGAGCCGTTCTACGGCACCGAGGACGAGGCCAAGGTCGCCATGGAGAAGCGGTTCAGCCGCTACACCAACCGGGACACCTACCGCACCCCGGAGGACATTACCGCAAAGGCTGCCCCGGTCGTTAAGCGGTACATCCACGAGCAGTTCGGTGTCCGCCGTGTGAAGATGGAGGATATCAAGGTGACCAAGCACAAGGGCGTGTTCACCGTCACCTACCACAAGCACGTTGCCCAGCTGCACTAAGGAGGACGAAGCGATGAAGAATCTGACAGTCACCTACGACGCCCTGCAGAACGGCGAAAGCGGCGAAGCGTGTGTGAGCATCCCGATGGATGATGAACAGGCAGAGAGAATCAAGGCCGCTTTTGATGGTTCCGCGGTCATCTCAAAGCGGGAGGCATTCGACCTCCGAGATGCAGTAAGCGGATTCGTAAAGATCTGCGAACGTGCCAGAGGTCGGGAATATGTGTCCGACAGCATCAAGACAGTTGAAGTCAAGGAGGTCTGAACCATGAAAAAATCTGAAATGCGTTCCGCACTTGAGCGGCTCAATCAGCGGCTGGATAACCAGTGGGCATACGCCCGGTCTGATGCCGAGATGGACATTGCTGCCGGCCGTGCCGAGTACAACGATGACGGAGAGCGGCTGCCTACCGAGCCGGAGATCAGCTACTACGGTATGATTGCAGCGTTTGAAACGCTGGGCGGCGAATGGAAACGCAACGCCGATGGCCGCCACTGGCTGTGCCTTGGCGGAATTGTGGCAAGCACCCAGAGCAAGTGATTTTGAAAGCTGTGCTATCTGGCTATACGGGCATTTGGAGGATATGACAATGAAACTTTACAAATACTCCGGCACCATCGAGGAGCTTGCCGTTGAACGCGGCCGAATCTCCTATATCAAACTCTTTGATGTGACCGACTTCGACAAAGCACCAACCAGACTGGAAGTCTTCGGTGCGCTCGGCAAGTACATTGAGGCCATCGAGGGAACCGATGCCGAAGAGAGGGCTGCCGTGAAAAACTTGGCGGCAACTATTAAGAGGGAGATCCGGAATTACAATAACCGCCCCGCTCCTGATGTGCATATCATCTGTGCCGACTATGACGGCCGTCTGGAGCTTGTTCAGCTGCCTGATGAATTGGACAAGGCGCTCAAGGCGGATGCCGCCGACTGGTTTCGCGACAACTGCTATTTGGAAGCTTACAACAGCCCTTACGACTGCACAGGGCAGGAGTTCACGAACCGATACAAGTTATTCCGGCGGCGCGGCCACTGGTTCGCATACCATTCGATTGGTCGAGATGTTTAAGGAGGAAGTACAATGACGGACGAAAAAGCTATTGAGAAGATGGTCTATGACCAGCAACAGGGCTGGCCGCTGTGCCCCCGCTGCGGCGAGAGGATGCCGGACAAGCTGACCCACGGAGCACTGAGCCGCCACGCCAAGGGCGTGTACATCTGCGAGGCCTGCGGCACCGATGAAGCCCTCCGGGACTGGGGCGGCAACGTCAAGCCCCTGTCTGACTGGGTGCTGGTTCGCGTATACAATGGAGATCTTCGGAGGTAATCGATATGGAAGAAATGCTCCTATCCCTGAATGGACCGTGGTCAAATGCAGCCTGCATTGGCTACTGCGCCATGGCAATGCGCAACGCTGGTTTGAGCGAAAAGACGCAGCGCAAAGTCCTTGATGAACTGACCCGGTGTTTTGACGATGTGAGCGTTGAAGATGCTGCGCAGATGAAGTTCTAACAAACAAAAAAATCCCCCTACACTGGCCAGAAGGTCAATGCAGGGGGATTTTTGCGCGCTACCGAGGTAGCCAAATATAAAATCAAGAGTGAACCATGCCGGGCCGCTCTCTACAAAAGCCGAAGCTTTTCAAGTGCCTCTATTTTACACGGCACTCATGCAGCAGTCAAGGCTTTTTGCCCAGTGCTGCGGTCATAACATCAAAGGCGTGTTCGATGACCGTATCCAACACCTCGTCGGTGATGGCCCAGCGGATAGCCGCCGGGCACTTGGCGCGGAGAGCCGCGAACACCTGCTTCTTCTTTTTGGCGCCCTGACCGCTGCCCATGATGGACAGCTCAGCCTTTTCGACCAGTTCCAGAGCCAGATCCTTGACGGTGGCCTTGTAGCCAAGCCGGATACCGCCGACTGCCAGAGCAACGAAGCCCAGCAGCATCAGAGCAATGGCGATGGGTGCGGGGATGAAGTTCAGCATAGCTTCCATGATATTGCCTCCTATAAGTATCAGCGGCGCGGGGAGCCACCCCTGCGCCGTTTTGTCGTGTTGGTTATATCGGATGTTTCACAGGTACTTGGAAGCCCCGGAAATGGCCTTCCAGCTGGCAGGACCACAGATGCCGTCCACGGCCAGTCCGTGCGCCTCCTGCGCTTTCAGCAGAGCGTTCTCGGTGCCCTCGCCGAAAATGCCGTCCGTGGTCAGCCCCAGCAGCCGCTGGAGCATCTTCGTGGCTGCACGGTTTGCATCCCCGGTGCAGCCCCGGCGGATGGTCGGCAGAATGAACTTCTGGTAGGTGGTGCTGGGGTAGTGCCGCGGGGCATCGCACAGCCACGTTGCCTTTGCATCGCGGGTATCGGTGTGTACGATGGCGCAGCCGTCATACCAGTAGATGCCCACCGCCTTGAAATACTGGGCGGCGATGATGCCCAAGGCCACAGGATTGATGCTGCGGTCCACCATGCGCCAGTCTGCCGCCATACCATAGCGGTGCTTGGAATTTGGGCTTCCGCCAACGGTTTTGCTGGCATTGTGCGTAATGCAACGGTATCCGCTGGTCACCTTGATGGCCTTGCCCAGCTTGTCCCGGATGGCCTGAAGTTTTTCGACCAGCTCCGAATCGACCATCTGGCGGCTGCATCCGCAGGGACACTTGAAGTCCTTGCGGGTGAAGTTCTTGCTCAGAGCAGATGTGTCGCTGGCCCGATAGACAATGACTCTCATGATTGCACCTCCTAAAAGCCAATCTGGGTGAACACAAAGCCAATGACGATGCCGAGAATTGCCGTCAGCACATATCCGACCGCCTTTCTCCACATCTCACCGTCACGGCTTTCCAACGTTTCAAGCCTCTTGCCCTGTTTTTCCTGTTCCCTGACCATGCTTTCCATGCTCAAGGCCAGCTTTTCAACAGAGGTGGACAGTGCGCCCATTTTGCTCACGCTTTCTTCCAGCAGAGCAATCCGTCTGTCCTGACGAGAGTTTTCTTCTTCGAGCCGCCGCTTGAATTCCTCATGCTCGGCTCGCGTGATAGGCTGATCCATCTGAACCTCCTGTATAAAAAAGGCAGCCTCGCCCCGGCGGGTGAAGCTGCCTTTCGGTTTTATTCTGCTGCATCCAGCATATCTTGTGAGTGGCGAACCAGAACGTAGTCCTCCAGGATCTGATTTCGCAGGGCATCGTTATTGCAGTCCTGCATCAAGCCCAGATAGCTCTGAATCACGCTCAGGGCGTACTCAAGTGGAACCTCGCCACGACCGTAGGCCTCTCTGACATATCGAAGATGTTTCTTCATGCCGAGAGAGGTCTGCCGCCGCAGCTCGATTTTATCAGGGGTGATTTTTCGCCCGACAAATTCAACAGGTTTGCCAAGCGGGATAACCGCTGTTTTGTCGTTCAGCTGCAAACCAACATTGGTACGCAGGTAGTCATCGACATACCCCACGACTTCCCATGCCGCCTTTTTGCCATCGACAATGCACATCATGTCATCCATGAACCGAGCGTGTTCCGGCACCTGCAGCTCCCGCTTGATGTAGTAGTCCGTTGGGGTCATAACCACATTGGCAGTCATCTGCGAAATGAGACTGCCGACTTGCATCCCGATGCCGGAGATCCGCTCGGCGGTCGTAACGTCCGTGCAGTACACGGGCAATCCCAGTGGCCGACCATCGCAGCGGATAGCCTGTTCCAGAAACCACACCATGTCCGGGTCATCCAGCGGTTTGGAAAGCTCCCTTAGCTGAACATCCACCGGGATGCGGAAGAAAAACTTGGCAATATCCATCTTGACGATGTACCAGTCACCCGGCTTGCGGGCATAGCTTCGCATCCACTGCTGAACAGTCCTCGATGCGCGGATAGGACCTTTCTCCTCGATGCTGCCGAAACTGTACTCATACATCGACTTGCGGTAGATAGGCCACAGGACATTGTGCGCTGCACAGTTGATAACCCTATCGTAAAACGGCAAGCTGCTGATAAGTCGCAGCTTCGGATAGTATTCATAAAACTGGTGAAGCTGCCCGGTGTGGTATTCATGCCACTGGAGCCGATTCACCGAATCTATCAAATTATCCTCAAGGAGATTTGTGTACTGGAGTACGCAATCCTGTTGCCGCTTGTGTTTGCGGGCTTTCAGATAACCGTCATACATATTGTCGAACGTTGCAAAACGTTCAAAAACGTGTCTGTATTTTTCCAACAAATCCCTCCTGAGGTCGCACCCTGACGAGTGCCGTGCGCCCAACACGCCGGAACACTGGCCAGAATACTGGTGTTTTCAGGCTGCATATTGCAACCAAGGGAATCGACCCCTTTATCCCTCTGTACTGAGAGCAAGCCCATGAGCTTGCAGTATCTGACGATGAGGCAAAGCGGAGCGGAAGCCCAAGTTCGCCCTCGTGTTGGAACGCGGGTTGTTGCCGTTGAACGAGGCGAGGCCGTAAGAGGAGTTGTTCCAGTTGCCGCCGGAGTAGAAGCACGCTACGGCCGATTCCCTATGTTTTTCGGCTGACCGTTGACGGTTTTCAGCCAGCCGCCCAACATCTTTCCGATTTCGACCACCATGCCAGACCAGACTTCGTATTTCTTCATGGGCAGGAATCCTAACTCATGGGATAGCCGGAGATATGCGCGGAGCTTCATAATCTCAACGTCCAGTTCCTGCAAGGTAGTCTTCTTGTAATACTTTTTCTGCGCCTCGATGGTACGCTCCAACATGATATCCATGCAGTGCTTTATATCCGTGCAAAGCGCAAATTTTTCCGATTTCGGATACTGGGCCAAAGCCGGATAAGCATACTCCATCATGTCGTATACTTTCTGCATAAGTTTCAATTCTTCTGCCATGCGGTAGACCCTCCTCCGAACGCGGGATAGTATAACAAGATTTGCATTGAAAATCTGCCTTTCGGTGGATTCTTCCGGTTTTCGGCAAAATCCACCGAAAAGCAAAAAATCAATTTTATAAACGACCCCGCTTCGCGGGGTCGAGGGAACGTGCTGTGCTATCGCACAGCAAACAGGTCACAGTCAGGCAGTGGGCAGTTTCACTAAAGCGGAGCGGAAGCCCAAGTTCGCCCCCGTGAGGGAACGCGGGCCGTAGCCGCCGAACGAGGCGAGGCCGTAAGAGGAGCCGTTCCAGAGGCCGCCGGAGCAGAAGCACCGTTCGGCAGCGCCATTGTTAAACCAGCAGCCATTGCCATCTTCCAGCGTATCGCCGGGATACTCCAAGAAACCGAGGTTGTACAGCCACAGCTTCGCGCCGTCCTTGATGGTGCTGTCGCACTCAATCTGCGCCTCGGTTTCGTAGTCGGATTCGTCCTTTTTGACGGTAATATTGGTGGACCAGACCAGCTTGTTGTTGATATGGTCAGCCTTAACAGAACCGGAAGTGGTGCCGCTGCCGTTAGGGGTAATCAGAGTGCCGTCCGCAGCGTTGATGGCTTTCCACTCTGCCGAGGTCGCAGACTGGCTGTGTGCAGAATCCGCGCCGTTGTTATTGGCCAGAATCTGCAGCTCGCCGTATGCCATGCGAACGCCGCCAGACCACTCCCAGATATTGCCGGTGAGGTCAGCAATACCAGACGGGGTCTGGTCGTGATACCAAGTCAGAGGACCGGTGCCAGTGGCAGTGCGACCAGTGCCTTTGTCACCGTCCTTGTAGGTCGGAATGGCTTTGTAGACGTTCTCGCTGGGATGCTTGCCAAAACTGGTGTTGCCCTTGGGCAGAAAACCGTTGGCGATGCACCAGCGCAGAATCAGCCCCCATTCGATGCGGGTCATGCAGTGCCAGCCCTCGCCCTTTGCCTCGCAATACTGGCGAGCCTGATCAAAGTTCATGCCAGCAGCAGGGTCAACGCCGCCGATGGAATAGGCACGACCATCCTGCACGATGTTCAGGTACTTGGAAATGTAGATAGCGTCTACCTCGGTGCCGTTGACGATAAACGCAGGGTGCACGGCGGTGCTTTCGCCCATGCCCAGCTGCTTGTAGGTCATCTTCGGGATCTTCACCATGATGCTGGGCATACCAGCGTTATCATAGAGCAGTTCGTTGCCGGGTGCGAGGCCAGTCACGGCCAGATTGGTCAGGTCAAAATTTGCAGCCATAGTAGTTACCTCCTATCAGTCGATGGCCCACAGGGCCAGGGTCACATTGTTCATGGAGAACGGAATCGGCTCCGCCGGGGTGCTGTTGCCCATGCGGGTGCCACCCTCGGCGTTCTCCTCGCCATCTGTGGTCACTTCCTCAATGGGCTCCGGCTGGGTGTACTGGCGGGCAGGGATATCAATTTCCGCCACATAGCTGCGGCCGGCAGCTGCGCCGATGACCAGCTCGCCATAGCTGTCGTAGCACACATCGATGTGAACGTCACGGTCGTCCTCGCGCTTGGCGAGGTTGATGGTCAGGTCATCATCAAAGCAGATTTTGTTCTTGACGACCTCGTAGGGAATCTTGGTGCCGGAATTTTTTTCGATAACGGTCATTTCAGAGTACCTCCGATTGCGATGTATTTGATGGTGGCAGACTTTGCGGAGCCGTTGTAGGCCAGCTTGAAGCCGTTGACCAGCTTCTCGCTGACCTCAATATCCCCGACAGGGCCATCGGATTTGACCAGTTCGGTCATAACCAGATAGCTGGTGCTGCCCATGTTCTTGCCCAGCGACACGCTCTTTTTGGAGTTGTTGCAGGGATAGGTACGAGCATTGGTCAGGTCCACGCTGCCGGACACGATCTGCCACGAGTTATCGATAGTGGCCACAGTTTCGTTCAGCTGCCAGCCCTGCTGCCGAACTGTATTGAACATCATGCCGAAAGCGGCATAAATATCCCATACGCCGTTTTCGATGTTATTGAAATGTGCCTGATCCTGAGGTGTGCCCTGCTGCATCACCTTGCCAGCGGGAGTGATGGTCCATGTTCCGTCATGGTTGTCGTTGATGACGTACAGACCGGGCTTGTCCGTTACATGGTCAAGCCATACCGTTTTTGCGTACACGGTCATTCCTCCTTTTTCTTCTCGGTAAAGGTAAAGTCGAACCAGTACAGAATACCAGTCTGACCTGTCGAGATTTTGATGTTTACGTCCTCGTGCGCCCAGACCTGATTGTCCGAGTTGAGCAGTTCCACACGGTTCACCGTAATCTCGCCCAGTCCGGTGATGGACACTCTGGCGCGGACAGTACCATCAGCCAGAATGTCGATGCCGGAAAGCGGAACGGTGTAGTAGGTCGAGCCGACACGGAAACGCGCACAGGCAATGCGCCGTTTGAGATAGCCCCGCAGGTCTGCGAAGCCAGCCGAATCAATCATGCTGCTACCTCCTTAAAAATTTATTCCCGGTGCGCTGCCGCACACCTTTGCGATGTAGGAAACGCCGAGGCCGGATTCCTCGGCAACAAGCCCTCCGCCTGATGTACCGCCGGATGTGGCGGTTGCCGGATGCAGACCAGCTGTCAGGTCGCCGGATGCCGGGGCCGCGTATGTGCTGCTGCCGTCTGCGGTCTGCACAATAACATACCCCGCATCATCGAAGCCCTGCGTGGCCGTCTCCGGGTAGGTTCCAGCCAGTTTCTCCGGTGCATAGGCTCCACCATTGTCCACCGTCAAAACCTCGATTTCCGAGGCGGCAGTGTGCCCCTGTGTGGCTGTGGCCGGGAACGTGCCAGCGTCAAGCTGCCCGGTGCGGGGGTGAGCGTAGCTGCCGCCGAACTCGTCCGTAACGATGATGATGTTCCCAGCGGAGATGCCGCCCTGTGTGGCAGTTTTGGGGAACGTACCGCATCGCCGCACCGCATACACGATGTAGCCGCTGCTGGTCACGATCTCGATGCCGAACGTGCTCTGGTAGTACACACCATCGTTGTGCGACCGCAGGCTCTTGTAGTAACCGATGGCCCACAGCACACGTTCGGTGCTGACGTAGGACGCATCGGAGCCGCTCATGTCCAGCATGACCCGGAAGTGGTACGGCTCGCCGCCATACTGCCACCATTCCTCCAGCCGGGAACCGGGATAGATAGCCCGGATGCCCCGCAGCACAGCCCCGGCGGTTCCCCGGTGACGATGGATGTAGGGCGCGGACTTGATGGTGCGCCGCTTTGCAGCGAGGTCGTAGTCGTGGTCGTACCAGTCTACGGCGAAGTCTTTCGCTAGAATATCCAGCAGGTCTTCCGGCAGTTCATCGATGCGGGTGTAGATTTGGCCGAGGGTGACTTCATCGAGCCGCATTTCCAGCACGTTGGCGATGGAATGAGCCAGAGCGACCATTTTAGGGTCTTTCTGGAGGGCAAGCGGAAAGCCATCCATTATCTGCTCGGCGGTCATGGTGTAGTTACTCATCCTCATACCCTCCGCTCTGCACGGTGACCGTGCCCACCTTGGCTACCTGCGGCACCTTGTCCGAGGTGAGGTCAACGGACGTTTTTCCGTCTTCCAGCGGAGTGAATGCCGGCTGTTTGAGATCCACACGCTTGATGCCGACTTCCAGCAGCAGATACCGCAGCTTGTCGGGGTTGATATCCCGGCCCATCTTGCCGGACTGCCATTTGATGTACTGCTGCACAGCCTCGTTTACTCGTGTCTGTGCATCGGTAGCGGAAATGTCGCCATCACGGGTCAGATAGTAGGTCAGGTTGATATTGTAGGTTACAACATCGGGGTCGCCAGAGATGACACGGTCGGTCAACGGCCGGACCTCATCAGCCGAACAGACCTCGACCATGGCCTTTTTGGTTTCCTCTCCTGCGATATTGCCATCATCCATGACGGCATATAGGCAGACGGTGCCGGGGCTTGGGCTGTTCGCCACCACATCGGCGATTTTGGTAGACACACTCTTCGCGAAATACTTGTAGCTGCCAACAGGTCCTGCACTGGACCACGCTGCCTGACTATCAAGCAGAAGCTGGTAGAACTCGTCATCGTCCGGGGCATTGCTGCCGTTTGCGCTGGCCGTGACGTTGGAGCAGCCGGAATAGTAGTCGTACACATCAACAATGGTGTTAATGTCGCCGACCGCAAAGTCGTTTCCGACAGTGCCGGAGGTCTGGCATACCACCGTAACGTCCGTATAGGTCGAACCGATAGGCACATATTCATCTGCCGTGGTTGCCCAATACAGCGAGGCGTTTGCATCCGTGACGCGAGTGCCGGACGGGATGAGGATTGCGCTCTGCCGCGCCTCGCTGATGTTGAAACGCATGGTGCAGGTTGCTGCGGTAGGCTGCGGACGCTGCTGCAAGTAGAACAGCTCAGCCAGCGCGTCCAAATTCTCGCCCTCTGCCCGGCTGGGCAGATTCTGGTTGTCAGCGTGGTTGTTGAGGGCACGCTCGTAGATTATCGCGTCCTCAATCCACGAGATGAACAGCCGTTCAGGGCTGCCGGGGCGCACGGATGTGCCAAAAACCTGCTCATACCCCGCACAGAGCAGCGCATCCAGTTCGTCAACGTCGGTGCTGATGAACTGGTGGTCTGCGGTACTACGCATTGATGCTCACCTCCACAACGGGAAGCATCGTTCCGGGGTTGTCCTTGGAGGATTTGAACGTAGTCCCCATATAGGTGGCTCTCGGTTCAAACCGTTCGATGGCTTCCTTGATGGCGGCGCAGAGCATAGGCTGCGCCACGTTTTCCGGGCGGTCAAGAATATCCGAGATGTCGATGCCAAACTCCCGGTAGCCCGGCACAGTGCCTTTCGGCGTGGATAGGATGACGGCGATGTTCTGCAGAACGCTGGCCACGGTATCCTGCTCGCCGAGGGAAATGGCGGTCAGGTCATTTGCCGACACCAGATAATTGCTCATAAAATCGCCTCACTCTCTCGGATATTCCAGTAAAGTGACGCTCGCAGTAATCCATGTCGGAACACCGAAAGCGTCTGTGTACTTGGTCTTGAATTTCACAGATTTGATGACCCACCGATAGCTGCCGAAGACTTCATTGCCGAGGACGAACGGCAGCGTCGTGTGATTATCGACATGCCCCTTCAGGATCTCGCGCTGCTTGCTTGGAGCCACGCCAAGGTACGCCGAAAGTTCAATATCGAACGTGATGGTGTCGGCATCCGTGCCCGTAAACTCGGCCAGAGCCTTGCCTCCGGCACGCTGATGGGTGGTGTATCTGGCAGACACGCTCTGCGCCATGTCCTTGATGGTTTTGACGTAGCCATCGAACACGGCAAAGGTAATGTCTCCAAGGCATCCAACAATCACGGATAAATCCCTCCCAACACGAAGCCGTCAGCGTTGAAGCACGGCAGGTACAGGCAGATCACGATGTCATCAATGGCGGGCACCCACCACACCACATGGGACTTATGCTGGTGGTTAGTGGAGTTGTCCGCGCCCGTGACCTTTTCCTCCTCATCCCAAATCTGGCGGGTGCCGTTCTGGGTGTTGAGAATCTTCAGCGGATACGGAGCCGGGTGCGTAAACTGATGGTCATGCAGCCCCGCCTCCTCGGTGTATACGATAGCCTTGTAGTGCTGCATCACAGGCAGCCAGCCTGACGTAATCCCGGTGTCCTCGAACTTCACGCGCACAAGGCGTTTTTTCTTGTTCACATCGGTAACTTTTCCGATGCGAACATCGACGTTCATGTTCATCAGTAACCTCCCAGCGTATGGCGGCCAATGACTTGCGTGGTGTACCCACCAGAGCCAGATACTGTGTGCTTAGACTGCTTCACGATGTACTTCCCGGACCACGGACCGAAGCCCTCCGCATTGAACGTCAGGCCAGCCACCTTGCCGGGGTCGCCCGGATAGGTAAAACTCATCTGACGCTCATACTTGTTGTAGAGCCGGAGTTTCTTTGCAGCCAGTTCTTTTGCCTCTGCCTTGCTCGTGACCGGGGCGTAGACTTCCAGCTGCTGATTGGTCTTGCTCTTGGCATCGTAGTCCTTAACGTAGGCAATGCCCTCGATAGCCTTGCCATCAGGCCCAACGTAAGATACCCGGCATGACGCATACTGTGTTCCAGCCCGACCGAGCGAATGACCATATTTGATATAGCTTTTGTCGTCCAGCACGGTAGTCCACACAGCGTCCTTGCCCTCGTACTCCTGCTGGTCAAAGATGACGATTTTGCCATCGGTGCATTTCAGCGACAGCCCTGCATCATGGCAAAGCTGCTGCAAGAAGTCGATGTCAGAGCAGCGGTACTGCTCGACACGTTTATACTCCGGGTCTTTCTTCGCAAGGAACTGGGACTTCATACCGTTCTTCTGCGCCATTTCGTTGGCAATGCCGGAGAGCTTGTACTTTTCCCAGCCCTTGCTCTGCTTTGTCTGCCGAATCTGGCTCGTGTACGGTAAGCCCACGGCCTTGATGGTGATGACGCTGGGCGGCCCGGTGGCCACCACGCCGTCAAACTCAAACACGCCGCAGTCGAGGGCTTCGTCCTTGCCATCGGAGTGCCAGTTGCAGGCGGTGATGGTAGCTCGGATTTTCAGGCTTCCTTCTCCGCTGCCAGAGGATGAACCAGAAGAACTGCCGCCAGATTTGCCGGAGATCTCACTGGCATCCACCCAGCCGTAGACACGGGATGTGCCATCGGTGTGGATGACGTGGTATGGATGTAGCGCGCCCTCTTTGATGATGGTGATCTTGGCCGGGCCAGCCTTGGGATTTCCATTTGCCTTTTTGTCCGTGGATGCCTTATAGTGCGGACCGCCAAGGAACTGCACCACATCGCCGACCTTATAGCCGTCGGAAGATGCAGCCGATACATCGCCGTCTATCATCTTCTGTAGCCAGCTCTCCATCCAGATACCATCACGATCTTGCAGTTTGATTTGCAAGTCGTCGGAGGCATCCTCCTCGTTGTCGATGAACGACAGCGAGAGCAGGTATGGCATGATGCTACTGGTTATATCGGTTCCGTTGAACTCGACAGTACATTCGGCGTGTCTGGCGGTGTTTTCATCACTCATGTGACCACCTTCTTCCACGGCGGCAAGGTCGAGCTGGTCTTTGTCACAATGTCCGGGAGCGTCAAAACGATTCCGGCCGGAAAAACAAAGTAGCCGAGATATTGCGAGTTTGCCTCCATCAGACGGGGCGCAAGGGCGCAGCTGCCCAACTGGGAGAATGCAATCTTCTCCCAGCGGTCACCCTGCACGGTCGTATAGGTTTTGCTCATGCGTAACCCCTCCTGAAATCATCGTCATTGGCATCTTTCACGATGGACAGCACAATGTCCCTCAACTCCTCGTTGTTCTCGTTCAGGATGCTGTGCAGCTGGTCAGTATCAGATATACCGCTGATGTGGTAGACGGGCGAAACGGTGATAGGAGCCGCGCTGCTGGCGTTAGAGCTGCCAGATGCAGAGCCGCTCGGCAGCTGCACTTCCGTAACGGAGCGAGTTTCGCCGCCGTTGAAGTAGACCGAACCGCTGCCATTGACGGTTTCTACATACCGACTGTACTCCTCACGCAGCGTCTGGGCTTCCTTTTCCTCACGGATGGCATCCCAGACAGCAGACAGGTCGATAGTATTTGTGCTGGTGATTTGTTCCAGCTGCCGCGCCTCGTTGAATGCTGCGCGAGTTTCGGTTGCGGTCAGAACGGTTTCGCCGCCATCAAAGTAGACCAGTTCCGGGCCTTTCTCGCCGACGATGGCAAAGCCCGGCGCAGCGGATTCCGTACCGACTGCATAGCCCGGAATATTTCCTCTGCGCTGGTGCAGATTGTAGTTGGAGTTTGCAGTGGACAGAGCAGAGGTGGCAGCCGAGGCCACCCGACCGTAGGCTTCTTTGACGAGCGGAGTCATGTTCTCCGCACCGTCGATAAAGCCCTGAATCGTTGCCTGCGCGCTCTTGACTGCCTCATCGCTCAAATCCATGTCGGACACGGAATCCGAAAGGTCTTGTGCGATTTCGTCCAGAGCGTTGCTCATCCCGGTCTGGAGGTCGGCAAGGCTATCGCTGGTGCTTTCCTGTGCTTCTTGCAGGGAACGGTAGTTCTCTACCATTTTCGCAAGGTCAGCGTCAGAAGCGGATGCCATACCAGCAATGGCGTTGACAGAATCCTTGCTGCCATCAGCAAAACTGGCTATGACCTCGTTCAGACCGTCAATGTCAGCGGCCCGCTCGTTCAGCTTTTCGAGGTTCTGGTTGTAGTTATCCCAGTAGGTAATCTGGCTTTCCAGTGCAGAGTTGATGCTCGATGCGGAGGTGGCCACGACCTTTTCGGCAGAATCCCACAGGTCATACTGGCTGCTGACACTCTTGTACGCAGCGTCAAAAGCGTCATTGTAGGCCGATATGATGTCCTGAATCTCGGTTTCGGCATTGGAGATAGCGTCGGTTACGGTCTGCTGCTGCTCGGCTACGCTGTTGGCGCTGCTGGCAGCGTCCTCCTGCGCTGAGTTCAGGGAATCGACTGCATCGATGGCTTCCCGATACTCGGCCTCAGCTGCATCGATGGCTTCCTGATCCTGCTCTACGGCCTCGGTGTAGTTTTCGACTTCATGCCGGGCGGTAGCGAGGTCTTCCGAGTAGCCCATGTACTCTGTGCGCAGTCGCTGCACATCATCGCCCATAGAACGCCACGGAATATCCTGAACCGTGCCGTAAGTGGACTTGAATTGCTCATCCGTCATGCCGAGCGTGGAAAGCAACTTGCTGTAGGTTGCGTCCATGCCGGCATTGGTTTTTTCGACCTTTGCCTGTGCAGCAGCCAGCTTCGCTTCATTCGCCGCACTTTCGACCAGCACATCGTTGTACTGCTCGTAGATTCCGTTCAGGTACTCTTGCCGAGCCTGCGCTTTTACATCGTCCGCATAAGCATTCGCGTGCTGGCGCAGAGCTTCTGTGCCGCCCTTGATGGAATCCGTTTCAAGGTCAATATCATCAGCCAGACTGGGCACCAGCGCAGACAGACGGGCAAGGGTATCGTGATACTCAGCGTTCCCGGCAGTATTGCCGTTGGTGGCAGCTTCGATGGCCTCCAACTTGCTGATGTACTGGTCCGCGACACTGGCAGTGGCTTCCATGTTGGACAGCGTGGAATGGTAGGTGTCGATGACCTCGTCCATGCTACTGCCCATATCGCGGGCTGCGCTGGTCAGTTCTCGCACATGCGGGACACCATCATCTGCTGCGCCGGAAATTCCACCGATTACGGCAGCGAGAGCCGTTCCTGCAATGACAACGCCCGCAAGAACAGGAGCCGTCACTCCAAGGGATGCAGAGAACAGGCCCATAGCTGCGCTGCCAATTTTTATTGCCGCAGATGCAGCAGTCATAACGCCAAGGAATCCTCCAAGAGCAACAGTCCCGGCTGCAATCGCTTTGACTGCACCGGGATGTTCCTCAACGAATCCCTGCATCCATCCCAGCACTTTAGCGCCGACATCGTACAGCTTGGACAAAGTCGGGGTCAAATCCTCGCCTATGGCGATTTTCAGGCCGTCAGCGGCGGACTGCATCAGAACCAATCTGCCGTTCATGTTGTCCAGCATGGTGCCGGCCATTTTGTCGGCAGACCCGGCGCAGTCGTTCAGGGCGGCGGTGTAGTCGGAGAACGACTGCCCGCCCTCGGCTGCTGCTTCGCTGCACCCGGCCATGATGGTTTGCAACTTGGAATACTGGTTCGTGCCAGCGATGGTCTTGGCAAGGTTGGCTTGCTCTTGGTCGGTCAGGTCGCCCCAGACCCCGGCAATCCCGGTAAGGATGCTGGACAGGGACTGCATATTGCCCTGTGCATCGTAGATGTTCACGCCGTAGGTCGCCAGCTCGTCACCGCACTTTTTTGTGTTGGTGGCAAGGCGGGTGAAGATGGCGTTCAGGGCTGTGCCAGCCTCGCCGCCCTTAACACCGGCATTGGCCATGGTAGCCAGAACTGCGGTTGTTTCCTCGACAGAGTAGCCGAGGGAGGTGGCGGTAGATGCACACGCCTTGTATGCCTCGCCCAGCTGGATCACGTCCGTGTTGGAGTGAGCCATAGCGTAGGCCATCACATCGACAAAGTGAGTGGTGTCGGAAGCTTTCAGGCCAAAGGCGGTCAGATAGTCTGTGACAATATCAGACGCCTGTGCCAAGTCCATATTGGCGGCAGCAGCCAGATTCAGCACCGGGCTGATGCCCTCCAGCATAGACTGGGTGTTCCAGCCTGCCAGAGCCATGTAAGACAAAGCGTTCGCAGATTCACCGGCGGTGAACTTTGTGCTTGCGCCCATCTCCTTGGCTTTGTCGGACAGGGCTTCCAGTTCATCGCCGGATGCGCCGGACAGGGCTTCGACGTTGCTCATGGATGCCTCAAAATCACCTGCGGTGTTGATGCAGTCCATGTATGCGTCTTTGATTTCGCCGAGGGCTTTTGCGATGCCAGCCGTGGCAAGCACAGATTCAACGGCATCGAGGGCTTCGACAGATTTCTCGCCGAAGCCCTTTGCGCCCTCTCCGGCCTCGTCCATGGTCTTTTTGAGGTCAACCTGCTGGTCTTTCAGCTTATCGACCTCGGTTTCCAGCCGAGTGGTTTCTGCTGTCAGCTGCGTGGTGTCCACGCCAGCTTCCCGCAGGGTGTTCCCGGTGGCAGCCAGACGCTGCTCATAGGTGTGCAGGGAGGTCGTGGTCTTGTCGATCTGCGCCTGCTTGGAAATCAGCTTGTTTTCCAGCGCAGAGGAATAGCCCTCGGTCTCCTGAATCTCTCTCTGGATGTTGTCGTACTGCTGCTGTAATACGGCAAGCCGCTGCTTGGTGGAATCAACAGCCTGCTGTTGCTTCTGGTACGCAGTTATGTCGGACTGCACTTTGTTCAGCTGCTGGATGCGGTTCTGCGTTTCCACAAGAGCGGACTGCGCAGCCTTGAAGGTGCTGGAGAAATTGCTGTCCTGTTTGGCGGACAGGTTGAACAGCAACTCCCATTCTTTTCGAGCCACTACTTCGCCTTTCTCGCCTTTTCGCGCTCGGCAACAATGGCATTGTTGGTATCAATCCATTGCCGCAGTTGATACAGGGGCATTGCAAGCCAGTATGGTGCAGGGGTGTTGTTGCCCTGCGCCATCAGAAGGGCTTGCCGCCGCAGCCACTCTCCACCATCGTCAGTTACACATCCGACAGCATCAAAAAATTTCTTGCTTTGGTGCGGATGGTGTTGTAATCCCGGATGCTCATTGCACCGATAACATCAACGCCGATGGGCTGCGTACACGCCCGGCAGGCCATCCGAATCAGATAGCCCGCACTCATACTCGGCACGATAACCGGCTGACGCAGAGCGGACATTTCGGCTTCGATTGCGATCGAATCGTTGCCTGTCAGCTTGCCGAAGTCGAATGTCAGAGTGTCGTACTCCTTGCCCTCGTACTCAAGCGGCTGAATGAGCTTGTGGACGTACACATAAGGGTCGGCGGCAGCTTTATTTGCAGCTGCGATGGCTGCATCGTACTCCTTATCGCTGATGGTGGTGTTCATATCGACTGCTCCTTTCGCAGTTAAAAAATAGGCCGGAGCCGCAAAATGCAGCCCCGGCATAACGATTGGCTCCGATTACTTGCCCAGTGCCTTGCGGACAGCTGCCAGATAATCCGTGCCGTTGATGTAGCAAATGAAGTTGGTGGGGTCCAGCTCACGCACCTTCTTGCCATCGAGATAAGTCGCCCAATAGCGGACAACGTACTCGCCAGACCCATTGGCGGGAGTCGCCGGGGCGATAGCGCCGCCCTTGGTAGACTTCGGGATGACGACCATGACGTGCTTTTCGGAACGAACATCAATGGTGCCGTTGATATTGTCCTCGTACTGGTTTGCCACACGGAGGTCAATCTGATGGCGGCGGATCTCTGCCAGTTTGACCGACTGCGGCGTGGTGGTGCGGAAGTTCAGGCCAAGGGTCATGGTGTCCAGATGACCCATGATAACAGCCTCGATGTTGCCGCCAATGCCAGAGCCGGAAACGGTCTGGGTCAACATGGTAATATCGGGCAGAGTAACCTGTGCCATGCCCTCGTATTCGATGCCGTCCTCATAGACAGCAAAGTTGATAACAGACTGGTCCATAAATATACCTCCTCTTTAAGACTGGAGTGCGCGGGTCACATAGTCAGCGTCATACTCCAGCACGAAGTCGATTTCCTGCGCCGGAGAGGGCGGGGTCATGTAGATGTGCAGCTTGATTTTGCCCGCCATCAGACTGGTCAGGGGGTTCTCACTTTCCAGCATCTCCACGCGGGCACCCAGCAGGTAGCCTGCGCCGACCAGGCCATTCAGCCAGATGTTTGCGCTGTCCAGAATGGTGTCAATCAGACGGCGGTTCATCGGCTTGTCCAGCTTAGACCAGAAAGTCTTGATGAGCGTATTGGAAACATAGTCGAACATCCGGCTGATGGGGATGAAGTAGTCCTTCACATCAGTGGACTTAGGGTAGCAGCCAGTGTGGTTGCCCCATGCGGTCCAGCTGCCCATGAAGTTCAGGAACGTGCAGATGCCAGCGGCATCGACCACGTTTGCCTGATTGTAGGTCAGGTTGATAGCTGCGCCGTCATCGTCGCACAGACCGTCGATGTGGACGGTCTTGTTGGAGGGGCTCTCGTAAGGGATACCACCATTGTTGGTGTCGGTCTCCGCGAGGCAGCCCGCCATGACGGTAGAGCCGTGGAACTTCAGCTCGCCCAGAGTGCCGTTGGGCCAGCACAGAATGGACTTCTGGTCGTAGGTGCCAGCGTTCTTGGCTTCCACAGCGGCAGTGTAGGTCTTTGCAGAAATGTCCACCAGAGCCTTGCCGGAGAACATACCGTTGATAGAGCCGGCCTTTGCAGCCAGCGCAGCAGCAACGGTAGCCTCATTGGAGAAGCCGGGTGCCATAATCAGGTCGGGCACAATGCCGAACATAGTCAGGCAAGCCTCGACCTGCTCGACAGCAGCTGCCACAGCCTCGGCCTCAGCGTTTTCAGCGAGCGGCAGGAAAATGACAGGCTGGCAAGCGCACAGCTTGAAGTGATAGTACATCACCTCGCAAACGGTGAACTTTTTCCAGTCATCGTCATAGCCCAGCTGTTCCACCGCTTCGGTGTAGCTGGTGCACAGCACAGGGGTACCAGCGGTTGCAGCGGTGCCAGTTGCCTTAGACAGCGGCGCAGTACCGATGACAAAGGGAATGCCGCAGGTTGCGGCGTTCGGGGTTGCCACGGCGGTGTCGGCGCGGCTGACGTTAATACCATGATCTGCCATAGTATGTAATCCTCCTTACTTAGATTTGGCGAGCATCCGGGCATACGCAAGGATAGCCTCGCTGCGTGCTTTTGCCTTTTCAGGCGTGGTGTTCAGTTCGGCCACATCGATGACGAAGTCGGCCACACCGGGATATTTCCCGGTGGCAATTTTCACATCGTCACGATTCACCGCCTCCGCAGCAGCGCAAGGGTAAATCGTGTTTTTCTGGATATAGCCCAGAATGGACGGGCCAACGTAAATGGAAACGCCGGGCTTGCTCTGCGCAGGCTCGGCGTTCACGGTGGTTTCGGCGGGCTGTTCCGCCGCGGTCTTTTTTACCGCCATAATCTAATATCCTCCGTTTGCTGCACGGTCGGCAGCTTCCAGTGGGTAATCATCTCTCCGGCGTAATACGGTTTGGTTTCCTCATCGTAGGGAACGCTTTCCAGCTTGTGACCGGGAGAAAGGACAAGCGTAAACTGATACCGATGCTCGCCATCAGTGCCGGTTCCGCCTACTTTGCGAACTTTGAGCAATTCCACACGAAACCGCTCCATCATGTTCAGGAGAGCAAGGTCGCCCTCTTGTTCATCCGGGTTGTAGCAGCAAAAGATAGAGCGCACAGAAACCACCGTCCGCTCCTCGCTGCCGGGCTGCTGCTCCGTTTCCAGCGGGATGACCCGATGGATGATGTACGGGGCTTTCTTCTTAGCCGAACGGCTGTCGGGCAGCCGCATCAGATAGACTTCCGGGGCACGGTAGGCCTGTTCGGTATCGCCCTGCTGCATAGCCACCGGGAGAATCATGTCGGCCATGATTTTCTCCGTAAAGGCTTTCAGCTGTTCAAGCAAAACAACACTGGTCATAGCAGACACCCCATCCGTTCAAAATTCGCGTGATTTCATGCTCAATGCGCTCCTCATAGGTGGATGCCATTTTCTCCTCAATAGAGTCCATGACATTCTCGTTGGAGTACATCATCTGCGGGGTGGCAGGGCCAAACAGTTCCTTGACCGGGAACCGTTTTTCTCCTTGCCGCTCATAGATGCCATAGTGAGAGCCCATCTTTGCCTCGAAAGCGTGGTCCAGTGCCTGTCTTGCGCCGGACTTCTTCACGCGAGTTACCACGCGGCCGCTGCGGTCCACCTTGGTATCGAAAACTCTAAGGGGGATGACGCTGCCACGGTAGCCGAAGTTGATAGAAACCTCGCCATTGCTGCCCCGCTGGATGTTGTTGATATTCTTTGTGCGGTTGGAAAATTCGCTGCTGCTGATGGCATACTCCTGCGTGACTGCCCGCTTCGCCACCGTTTTTCCGGCGGCAGCGGCGCGAGCCAGCGCAGATCCTACAGCACGATTGGCACCTCCGGGAATTCCGGCGAGGAGGGCAGACACCCGGTCAAATCCTTCCTCTGCAATGTCAACGGTGATGCCAGCAGCTACGCTGTGCATCATGGTGTCCGTTGTCACATCACTCATTCGTCAATCGCCTCCAGTTCCACCCGCAGCATCCCCATCTCGCAGACAGAGGATACCACATAGTAGTTTCGGACGAATCCATCCTCGTCAATGCCCAGCTTGCAATCCTTCTCAGGCTGCTTTCCGCCGAGGGCTGCAATATCGCAGTGCAGCACCCGGCTGACCCGGTACAGACCCTGCGCATGGTCGCTGATGGCCTGGCGTACACGCTCCTTTTCGGAAAGGCCTGTCAGAACCAGAGGAACGTCAGGGTATTCCTCTCCATCATAGTAGACCGTGTGCGTTTCGGCGAACTCATCCAGATTCAGAAAGACGCTGTTCAGGTCTTCCTGCACAGCGTCTTTAAAGGCACTCACGCCGTGGGCATCGCAGCTGCCAGTTCAGGACCATCGGTGCACTCGTCACCGGGCACAACGTCCTCGGCGCAGATAGCCTGAATGAGTGCGTCCTTGGTCTTGAGCTGTTTGGTGTCGATGCCCATATCCGCAGCCAGCTTTTTCAGGTTGGCAACGGTCATATCGTGCAGCTGGTCAGGGTCGAGGTGTGCCGCCTCAGAGCCGATCTGCGAGGCTTCGGCTGCGGGGGTGTCGTTACCTTTCGCAGTTGCCGGAACGTCCGCAGGGACGGTTTCCGGGGCAGTGGGCGCAGAAAACGCGCATTTCGCCACACCCAGCCCGATAAGGCGGGCCGCTTCGGCATCGCTGACCTCGCACCGCTCGCCATGCGCAACAGTGTGAACGCCAGTCTTGGTGGGGCAGCCGTAGCCACCGCAAAGAATTTCAACAATCATCGGTGTACTCCTTTCAGGTCGGACTTAGCCGACCATGTTCTTGGCGCGAATCCACGGAATGTAGTTCTTGGGTGCAGCCAGAGGACGAGACTTCAGGGTGGTCTTGCGAGTGTCGTTTTCCTGATCGATGCTGAACTTCGGAACACGGCGGCCAGAAATGGTGGACTGGATGGTGTCGCCGTAGTTGATCTGAGTGATAGCACCATACATCAGATGGCCGCAGCCGGGAGCCGTAATCACGGCATCGGTCTTGGGGAAGTAACTCTGCTCCTTGTCGGTGGAATCCACATAGGTTTCATCAACAGAAATCAGATTCAATTTGTAGCCGCGGAAGTTGAGGGTGCCACCGTAGACAACACCGTCGTATGCGCTCAGCTGCTGCTCAATCTGGCCGATGATGATGCCGGAATTCTTATCCAGCAGACGCTGAACCTTTTCGAGATTCATCACTGCGTCATAAACATCAGCACCCAGCAGCAGGTCGGCAGCGCGCAGACCACGCTTGGACAGCAGCCGGCACATAGCCGGAACGTCGCCAAAGAAATTGCCACCTTCCTCGTTCCACTTGTGGGCGGCAGTGTAGATGTGGTCGTTCTCGTGGCCGGGATTGTAGAAATTCACGACCTTTGCCTCGCCCTTGGTCACGTTGTCGATCATCTCCTGCATGACGCATCCGTTGTCCAGCATGGTCTGTGCGCACATCCACTCCTCGGTGCGGGTGATACGGCCATCCATGTCAGCCAGATCGTTCTGGACCAGTTTTGCGGCACGCTGGGCAGGGGTGCTGTTGGCATAGATGGCCTCGCCGAAGCCACGCTTCGTCAGGTCATCAGAGGTCAGAGGACGGCTCACACCGATGGACGCAGGCTCAAACTCGTGGACCTCGTAGCCCGTGCGCTCCATCGGGATTGCGCCGACACGAGGCGACACAAAGGCTGCCATCTTGCGGTCGCCGTCCATGTACTCGGTCAGCACCTTGTTAGAGCTGAAGATGTCGCCCTCCTCCGTGGGAAAGTAGCGGTCACGGAAAAAAGTCTGCTTGGGCACAATGCGCTTCTGCACGGCCATCAGGGTATAGGTGTCAAAGAAATTCAGTTCAGCAGGCATTGTTATATCCTCCTTACAGTGCGGGTGCAGCGGCCTTGAAGACGATGCCACCGTTGCGCAGGGCATCCTTGTCGGCCTCGGTCATGGTGTAACTGTCGGCCACGGTAACCTTGTTGGAGTTGAAGCAGCCCATCAGGTACACCGGGGCAATCACATCGTCAGTGGTACCAACGGTCACGTCATCACACAGGATGCAGCAAGCGGTAAGCACCTCATTACTGGCAGCAGCGGTGCCCAGCACGACCAGCTTGTTATCGCCAGCAGTGCCGCCGGACTTAGCCAGAACTGTGCCGCGCTTGATGGTAGCGGCCTTGGACAGCTTGCGGATGGTGCCGCCGCTGACAACCAGCTTGGGGTTGATGTCGGCAATCAGGCCATCAAATTCCATGGTGCCGAGAGATTTGCTCAGTTCGCTCATAGTAGTGTTCCTCCTCACTTCTTGTCGTCATCGAGCAGTTCGGCGACGGCTGCTTCGGCAACAGCCATGCGCTCGGCCTGCGTCTTGGGCACATTGCCCTTTGCATCGGGCAGAGATTCCGGGCTGCCAGATGCAGACGCGCCCGGAACAGCCTCCACGTTCTGTGCACCAGATGCGGCGTTGTCCGCTGCCAGATTCTTCAGAAACTCGTGACCCTGCGCAGCAGCAGCCTTGGCGGCGCGGAATGCCAGCTCGCGAGCATCGCAAGCGGTCTCGCCGTACTTAGCCTCCTGCACCAGAGCGGGGTCAAACAGGCTTGCCACCGAATCGATTTCGGCCAGACGGTTGCGCTCCGCGCTCACGGCTGCGTCAACTGCGGCCTGCGGGTTTTCTGCTGCGGGGGTTGCATGGGTGAGATTTGCATTGTTTGCCATAGTGGATTGTCCTCCTTCGTTGGACTGGGCGGCGGGTGCCGCCGGTGTATTTGCAGCAGCGGCAGCAGATGCAGCCGCTTTAGCCATAGGAATGTTGTCGGGCAACTTTACGCCAGGCATCAGGCGCAGGGCGTGACCATTTGCGTAGATGGTCTGACGGTCTGCGCTTGCGGAGATTGCAACAGGTTCAGCATCATCCAGCAGTTCGTCGGCAAAGCCCTTTTCTACGGCCTCTTTGCCTGTCATATAGGTAGTGTCGGCCATCATGTGCAACAGCACAGTTTCAGACATCCCAGTCTTGCGCTTGTAGATGCTGACCTGCGACTTGTCCCACGCATCGTTGGCATCGGCAGCCTTGCGCAGTTCATCTGCGTTGTATGCGCCAAGAACAAAACTCCAGCATTTGTGAATCATCACGAGGCTGGACGGATTTACGCGGACGGTATCGCAGGCGCACATGATAAGGCTGCCGCCACTCATTGCCACACCGTCCACGATACAGACCAGCTTGGTGCCTTTGGCCGCCAGCTCCCGGAGCCGATTGTGAATCAGGATGGAAACGCCTGCATCGCCGCCCAAACTGTCCATGCGGATGGTGATTTGTGAACACCCCTCAATCTGTGCCAAGTCGTTCAGAAACTCACTCTCAACGATGTACTGGCCGGGAATCGGTTCATTGGTCCATCTGTCGATGGGCTGTTTTTCCACGATATCGCCGTACATGGTAATGTCGGCGGTCTGGCCGTCAGTGCTGGCCATTGCGTAACAAGGCCGCTGGATGTTCACCTGCGGTGCGTTATTCGGTTTGGGCATTTTGCTTACCTCCCTGTGTCGTAATGCTGGCGGTGGTTTCGATTGCGCCCTCACTGCCAGCTGCTTTCAGCAGCTCATTTTCATGAGCCAGCTGTTCGGCGTTTTCGGTCCAGTCGCCGCCGCCCATCTCAAGGGTGACCTGTTCGTGGGTCTTAAAGGCGTGGTGCGTCTGGAGAATGGCTGCATTGACTTCCTTGGCGGGGTCAAGACTACCCTGCACAGGGCCAATCCAGCGGGCACCGCACCATGCAGCACGGAGCAGCGGGTCATCAAAAAAGCCCGGAGCGATTACTCGCCCACGGGCTACGGCCTCGGACAGCCAAATCTCGTATGCCGGCTGGCAGAAGCTATCCACCAGCCACGTGCGCCGCATCTTGAAACCCTCCCACGCTTCCAGCAGGGCAGCACGGGAGGCGGAATAGCTGGCGTTGAACTCTTTGAGTAACAGCTCGCAAGGCATCTCGATTGCGCCGCCCATCAGCTTGCACAGCGTTTTGACAAACTGCTCAAATCCGGCGGTCGGAATGTTTGGGTTTCCGAACCTGATGTCTTCGCCCTTGGCCAAATGTTCCACCTGACCGGGGCCCATTTCGTACTCGTTCATGCTGTGGCTGGCATTGTCCATCTGCGGGTTCTCAACAGGAACGCCGCCCAGATCTCCGCTGCCAGTTTCGTTGAACGGAATTGCGTCCTTGGGCGCATCCGACACAATCCACGCCGTGAAGTACGACTGGACAAGTGCCGCCAGCAGTTCGGATTCGGTGTATCTGCGCAGCTGGAGCAGCGGCTCTATGATAGGCGCAACAAGGGGAACGCCGCGGTACTGGTCCGGCCGTTCCAATTCCATGATGTGCAGCACTTGGGGCAGTCCGGTCTTTTTGCCAACGACCTCCACACGCTGCCATACGGTTTCCTCGCTGTTGAGCCACTCGTGCGGATAGGTATTTCGGATGTGGTACGCCACAACGGCACCGCTGCTGTCCACCTCTACACCGTCGAGAATCTTGTTCCCGTTGTCGGGGTTCTTGCCTACGGTGTATCCCAAAATGTCAATCGCGCTGCCGTATCGGTTCGGTGTAGACACCCGGTCGGCCTCCACCAGATGCAGCCGCAGGGCGTAGGGGTGCATCTTATCAACGTCCCGGATTTTCACAACGGCGAAAACATCGCCGCTCATAAGCCAGCTTTTCAGGGCCAGCTGCTGCAATCCGTAGAAGTTGTTCAGCCCCATAGCATCGCAGTTGCGGCGGTTCTCGGCCCAGAGCCGGAACTCGGCCTCAGCCTTGGTCTGCCATTCCTTGGCTGCCTCCGGGGTAAGACCCAGAACGTCCCGGTCGATGGTGGATTTCAGGGTCAGGCCAGTGCCGACCACCTTTGTGCGGTTCGTGTTGATGGCACTTGTGGCGACAGGTGCGCTCATGTAGAGCATCCGGCTGCGCTGCCGCAGGGTGTCGGCGTTGTCGTGTATATCGCTGGATGGCGAAGTGCTGTTCGGGAAAAATGCCCGCAGCGCACGCCGCTTATGGCTTGCACCAGCCTCGCTGTATCCGCTGGCCTGCGGCGCAGCCGTTGCACGGTATTTCAAAATATCGCCTCCATAACTTTCAAACTAAGCGGACTGGCTGGGGAAAGGAGTGAAAAGCAGCCAGCCCGCGGCAAAGACCCGGATGGGCCGTTACCCAAAATTGTTACCAGTCTCGTGGAATGATCCCGAACGCTTTTCGCGCGTTCTGGCCGTTCAGCAACGATTCCAGTTCATCGACTTTCTGCTCGGCCTCTTTGATTTCATCGCTAAGCTTGCCGAGGTCGAGCCGGGTGAGCTCACGGTCATTCAGACGGTAGCTTTTCACGCCGCCAGACAGCAGCTTGTTGTATGCCGTATACAGGTTGTCAAGCCGCTGCGTGTGGAATTCCAGCCGCTTTTTGATGGTCGTGGTATTCATATCTCACACCTCACCAGTCGTCCAATAGGCTCTCCCTCTTTTTTCTGTGGGAGGGCTGTGGTTGTTGAATGTTTACTGCTGCCGGGGCATCGACCGCCTTTCCACGCAGCCTTTTCAGGGCACGGTCGATGGCATCGAGGTCTTTCGGCAGCACCTTGTAGGCTGCCAAAGCGTAGTTCCGGCAGTCAAGTGCCTCGTTTCGCTCGTGGCCGGAGATTTTATCCCATTGCCACGGATTGCGGTGGTTCTCTTTGTACACCAGATGTTCGGACAACAGGCCGTTGAAATAGCCCAGCCCGTAGTCATCCCGGCGTGGGAAATGGCAATACCGGGCGCCCGGCTCCTGCACTTTCAAATCATCCATGATGATTTGCTTGCCGGAATCAACGCCCAGCTGGTATTGCCAGCACATACCGACGTAGCGGTTCTGTATCGTGATTTTCTGCCGCTTGGGCGGAGCCGTGAACGGCCTGTCCGAGCCGGGAAAGCCTTTGACGCAGAACACCTTTTTGCCGATGCGCTCATGGCAGCGGAGGCGAACATCCTGCGTGAAGTGGCCGCCCTCGTCCACGAACTTTATGGACACGGGCAGTTCCACGCCATCGGCGAATTTCAGGCGACGGTCGAATACCAGTTCATCAAGCTGCTGCCAGACCTCGTCACTGTCCGGGCGGCCCATGATGATGCCTTTTTCGATGCCCCATGTTTCACCGAAGTGGCCGAAGCCCACGATTTCGTACTCCATGCGGTCATCCTGCGTGTCAACGCCGGCAGTCAGAACCAGCACGCCGTCCGGCAGTTCCGCAGGGTATTCCTCCCTGCGGCCCAGCATGGTGTCCTCGTCCTGCACATCGCCGCGGTCTTCCCACAACAGGCCCAGCCGGGTGTTGTACACGACCTGCATCTTCTTCGTATCGCCCAGTGCGTTCAGGTATTTCAGCACGGTGTCTTTCCATGCCGCCCATTGGCTGACGAAGCTGTTCAGCCAGAAGCTGCGAATGCCGTTCTCATAGGCTGCCGGGTTTTCGGCCTGCCAGTGAGCGGGTGCCCGCTTCATGGTCACCTCGTCCGAAATGCAGCCGCACTCCGGGCAGAGATACCACACGTCCTTGACCTTGTAGGTTTTCTCGCCGTGGGTCTCGATGGTGTCGTAATCGTACCGAATATCTTCCCAGCGCAGTTCGTGGAAGCCCTTGCAGTGCGGGCACTGGGATACCCAGCGTTCCATCGTGCCCTTGACGTAGGACTTGGCGATGGCACTGTGCCCCTTGATGGTGGGGGTGCTGACCTCCACCGCCTTGGCATTGTAGAACGTGGTCTGTCTGGCCATTGCCAGTTCCCAAGGGTCGCCCTCAGTGCCGGCACTCGTAGCCCAGCGGTCACGTTCATCTCCCAGCACATAGCGGATGGGCTTCGATGCCAGAGCGTGTGCCTCGGTGGAACCGCACATGGTCAGGATACCGCCGGGGTAACTCTTTTGCAGAATGGTGTTGCCGCTGTCTCGGCTCTTGCTCTCTGCCACCTTTGCCCGCAGGGTAGGACAGTCTCGTATCATGGGAGCGATACGCAGCTTGCTGTACTCCTTGGCATCAGTCTGAACCGGGTGGATAAAAAGGATAGATCCGGGGTCAACGTCAATCGTTCTGCCGATGACGTTGTTCTCAAACTCCGATTTGCCGACCTGCGAGGACGCAACGACAACGATGTGATGGACGCGAGGGTCAGAGTATGCGTCCATGATTTCCACCAGATAGGGCGTTCTGCTGTTGCGCCAGCGGCCTTGTTCAGCAGATGCTTCCGGGGACAGGACGCGGTTTTGTGCTGCCCACTCGCTGACCGTCACGTTGGGCGGCGGGCGAATAGCTGCCACCAGCTTCGACACCAGAGCATTCAGGCGGTCTACTGCGGCGTTGTCACTCATCCTCGTCACCGCCCAGTTTATCAGTCCACGACCGGCGTTCCCGAACGCGAGCCTCATACTTGGCCGGGTCATAGCGGAACAGAGCGATTTCCTCCGCAATCTGATTGACCTCGCCGCGCATATACTCTGCGACCTCAGCAGGGTCAGACAGAGCAGCGGCATTGATGGCCACCCGGCTGGGCAACGCCATCAGCGCACCCCGGATGGTGTAGATAAGTTCGGCGGTCATGGCTGCCACATCCTCGCTGCGGTGCATCTGCCCGGACAATTCCTTGGCTTCTGCCTGTGCGATTTTGGCCTTGCTGGTCTTGAGCGTGGCCTCAGCCTTGGCCTTGACCCGCTCAATCTTCTTGGCCTCCTCCGCTTCTTCCTTGGTCAGTCCGCCACGGGAGATGCTGCCGATGTAGGCTTGCACGGCATCAGATAAGACGAACTTGCCCCGGCTGACGGTGGTAAGCACACCATCCTGTGTCAGCTGCTGCACTCTGCGGCCTGTGATTCCCAGTATCAGAGCCAGTTCGGTGGTGGTCACGTTTCTGTCAGCAAGTCTTTCTTTTGTAGGCATCCATAAACCACCTCCTTTTCTGGTAAAACTATCTGGAAAATTCCTTGAAATTCGTTATACAAAGCGTAACGAAATGGCTGATTTTTCCCTTACTAACTAGCATGATTTCGGGGTCGACGAGCCCGCTCATGGTAGGGTACCCCCGTCACAGTACCTTTTCGGCACTGAACGGCTGCTCCTGCCCGCTGTCGGGCGGGTGGAGCGCAGCTTCAACCATTGCAGGGTCATACACGAAGGTGAACTCCATGTCCTGCGCAGGTACAGGCTTATTAACGTAGATGTCTACGACAGGCATTGTGATGCGCTCCTCTCTCAGATGCTGCGGATGACCTTGGCCTTGGAGTATGTCGGATGGTCTTTGGTCATCATGTTCAGGAACTCGTCTTTGGTGAAGCCGGACAGACGGAAGATCTCTTCGGGCTTCATGCCCAGCTGCTTGCCGATCTCGTCCACGGTCTTGCCCTCGTCCATGAGCTTCTTCACGATGGCTTTCATGGGGTCGAGCAGGTGTGTGCCGCGGGCGCGGTTGTGGGTGATGGTGCCGTATACGTCGGCACTCTCGTCACCGTGATGGTCTACGACTACGACAGGTACCTTGCCGCCCAGCAGGGACAGCAGCGGTTCACGGCCTGATACTGTCCAGCGGTGGAAGCCGTCAATGATGGTTCCGTCCGGGCGTACCACGATGGGCAGCGTCCAGCCGTTGGTCAGGATGGACTGCACCAGCAGCTTCAGGTTCTCCTCACTGACCTTGTTGGGGTTGTAGTCGTTGGCGTGGATGGTGTTGCGGTCTACCCACTGGAGGGATGCCAGCGGTGCGAATACGTCAATGTTTTCCATGGTTCTGCTCCTCCTTGATGCGGGCGTTGTGGTCGTTGTAGATGGTGGTCCAGAGGATGCGCAGGATACGCATCTTGGGATCTCCGTACAGCAGCCCCTCATACATGGTCTTGTAGTGCTTCTGTTCAGCGATACCATAGGTCTTTATGAACAGGCCTCGCCAGTGGTCGATGTGGGATAAGGTGTCCTTGGCGATGGTGTACCGCTCCGGGTGGAGGAACAGCAGGTCTTTGCAGAGGGCTTTATAATCCTTCTGTTCGGTATCTGCTTCCAGCTCACGCCGCTTGCGGGTGCTGCGCCGGAACATCTCGGAATCCCAGTAAAGCAGAACGAGGTAGGCGTTTGGCTCTCGCCGCTGGATACGCTCCCACAGGTCGTTGTCGGTTTCTGCAACCCACCGTAGGCCTTGTGTGCTGGTATCTCCAAAGAAAGCGCAAAGCCGGAGTGCATTTTTATGCACACCAGCTTCGTACAAACGCATATAGATTTCAGGGAATTCAAGGTTTCGCTCTTTGATGTACAGCCAAACATCGGAATCGGCCCAATCGTAGATGGGATAGAACTTGCCGCCTTTTGTGATACGCTCCATCTTGGTGTTGGCGATGCACTTAAAGCGGGTCAGACTTTCTGCCGTGCGCAGGCCGACCAGCTGAATGCCGTCGCGGAACGCCTTTTCGCAGAACGTCTGGTAGTTCATCTCTCCGGGGTGGTGCAGGTATGGGCTGTACCTGATGGCAAAATCGGGCGGGGTACGCATCCACACATCTTCCTTGCCCGGCTCCCATGTTATCCACGATTCTGACGCGGAAAGGTGGTCTATCACGCACACCTGCTTGAACGGCAAGCAAAACCATAAGAATTTTGCGCCGACCGACAGGAAGTTACGCCGCCAGCGGTGCGCTGCATCGACCATGGAGGGGTAAAGCCCTTCTTCGTCAATGAACGTCACCGTCAGCTGCTTGGGGTCGAGCTCGCCGGAGAGAATCATCTCATACACGAGATTGGCCATGCACAGGCTGTCCTTGCCAGAGGAAAACGACAGATAGATTTTGCAGCCGTTGGCGAACACGTTGCGGATACGGATTTTCGCCGCCTGCAGCACGTTCATGCTGCTTTCCACTACTTTCACAGGCATATCAGTTCACCACACTTCGGGCAACGGATGTACCTGTGCTGCTCCACGCCGCTGTCCGCCTCTGGAGCAGCGGTTTGCGGTTCGGAAGGTGTAGACACCTCCAGCACTGTGGAGGGCTGCTGCGGGGCAGCGGAGACGGTAGGAGCAGGCTGCGGGGCGGGAGCCACCGGGTAGGTCGGTGTTTCGGCATACGGAACGTGTTCCTCTGCCTGATGGCGGTTGATGGGTGCGATCTCGTTTTTCGGGAAATCGCCGTAGGAGCCGATTACTTCATCAGCTTCATCCGTGGTGCTGTTCAGCATTTCCAGCAGGTCAGCATCCCAGCCCGGAACGTCCACATCGCCGTCCAGTTCCTTGACCAGTTCTTCGATGGCATCCACATCGGTAAAGCCGAGTTCATAGACCTTGTTGTCGGCCATCATCAGCTTTTTCTTCTGCACAGCGGTCAGCCCGACCATCACATAACAGTCGCAGGTTTCCCGACCCATGCGGAGCAAGGCTTCGTACAGACCGTTGCCGGCAATGATTTCGCCATCCTCGGCAACGACCAGCGGCTTCACCTGACCGAACATCTCAATGCTGCGGATGTACTCGGTGATTTGCTTGTCGGAGTGCCGGCGGATGTTGTGGGTAGGCTTATGCAGCTCTGCCAGCTTCTTCACCGTGATGTTCATCGTGCGGCCTCCTTCCTGTCAGAAACGAGGTCCAGAACGATGGAGAACAGGACGACGGCTACGACAACGTAGATGCGGATCGTGCTCATCAGCTGCCAGATGCCCATAACGCCAAGCGGAATCAGGATCTGCCACGAGGCCACGGTGAGAACGTCCAGTGCGAAGCCAAACTTCTTGCCGAAAACCAGATATTCGCAGTAGAGATAGGTAGACAGCGAGGAAATGGCGATGACCGTAATCAAGATAGCTTTCATTACGTTCAGCACCGGGCTGAAGCGCACCCACGTGAGCAGCGCAGCCAGCACCATGTAGATGCCAAACATCACGCCCGCCAGCACGAAGGCCTTTTTCATGTTGCCGCGCTTGGTTCCGTCCGTATTTTCATCGTTGTACTCAAACAGCGAATAGTAATACGGACAAGCAAATGGGCCAGGCAGCAGAAGTAAGCCGTTGTACACGCCAGCCTTAATACCAGCGGCGTTTACACCGGGGTCGATGACGGCGAACGTGCCGCCAGTGTACACCAGAGCAGCAGCCACTACTACGGCCAACAGGCCATAAACGACCACCCATGAAAAGCCATCGGACAGCACGTTGCGAATCATGCCATCTTTGAGCAACATAATCAGGAACGCCACGCAGGTGACGTACACGATAATCATGCCGCCCTTGGTTCCAATGGGTGTATCGCCGAAGATCTCGTAGATGCCGCTCATCTGCGTCCACGTCTGAAACAGCGTCAGCAGGCCGATGAAATAGAACATCACCTTGCTCTGCATGATGCGACGGATGGACGGAACACGGTCAGCGAACAGGCCGAATGTGATACACGCCAGAGAATTGAACACCGCCCAGATGATTGCCGGAACTGCGCCGTATCGCAATGCAATGGTACGGAAGTTCATCAGACTGCCCACTCCCGCCCACGATGCGACAATGGAGCAGGCGTAGAAAATAGTGGGGTTTGCCTTGAATTTTGCCTTGATTTTCTGATACATAGAAAAATCTCCTTCTTTGCGGCTGGGCACGGCGAAATGTCCAGCTTGCAGCACCTCGGCTTTTCGGGGTGCTGCGGTGATGCCACACGCAAAGGAGCAACGTGCGGCCCGGAATCCTCCTTTCAGGCAATAAAATAGCGGCACCCACCGGGAATGGTGAGCACCGCTTGGCTTGATTTGAATTTTGCATCCTAATCATATCACCGGGAGCATCCGTTGTCATCTGAATCCATATCAAAGCGTTGCTGGTCGTTGACTTTCGTTCTTCTTCGTTGCTGGTCGTTCTTGTTTATTGCACGGCATTACACGCCGTGTGAAACCGTCCTACACCGTCCACCACCGTGTGAAACAATCTGCATTGATTTTTGATATTTTCAGTTTGAATTTAACTTTTGGCAGCCAAAATGTAAAACTTATTTCTATATTTGGCCGTATTTTATGAAAATTTGAGGTTGAATTTGAGTTTTCGGGCAAAAATAAAAAGCCCCGCAAATGCAGGGCTTATCGGTCAATGTGATTCGAGGTAGTTGTAGGCCATCCGGCTGACCCCGGCTTCTGTGTAACACTTTCCGAGTGCTCCGGCAACTTCTGCCCACGAGTAGCAGCGGACAAACCGTAGCCGGAAGATCAGATAAAGCCGGGCATCCATGATGCTCTTGCAGTACGCCTCGACCTTGGGCTTTTCTTCCGCTGCCTGTTCCTCCAACCAGCGGACACGTTCATCCATGTCAGCCAGTTCCACAGCCAGATCCGCCACCTTGTCCCGAACACCGGGCGTATGTGGCATACCCGTTAGCTGTGGGGAGGCCGGATTGATTTTCTGCCGAAGATTCTCCAAGGCTTCACGGTCTTTTTCGAGGGTCATCTGAATGTCATAATACTTGGACAATTCCTGTAATGTCACAACCTACCTCCGTCATAATTCAGCTGCCGTTTTGCAACGGTGCTTCTGTTATTTTATCACATTTTGCCGTTGGAAGATAGACAGGAAACCCAGAAATTATGTGGTCCGCTCCAATTTTGCACAATCCCGGCACCTTGTAGGTCTGGCCGTTGGAATCAGTGCGTTGGATAGGCGGGTCGAGGGGTATGTAGTTCTCACAAGATAGGCAGCTCATTCTTCCACCCTCTCAATCTTCGGGAACGGCTCATGCCCCAGCGGGATAGGCTTGAAGGAGCGATTTGTCGTCCCGGGGGATTCTCGCTTTTCCCCGGGGGAATCCAACCACTGCTGGTGCTCGATGGCGTGTACAAGGTCGATGCACGTTCCCCATGAATCGTGCTGCCGCTCGCGGTATCCCAGCGGCGGACAGGCCAGCTTGTAGGCGTTCTCGAACATACTTTCGAGATTGCGGTGCCGTTCATTGAGGATACCGCACTGGCGGCTATCCTTATACACCTCGGCTCGATCTACCTCATCATAAACTAAGTCTTCGGCCAGAGCATCGAACTGCCCCATGCGAACCCTCATATACTCGTCCACAGCCAGCCCGATGACGCGCAGCTGCTCTTCCGAAACCTCAATGCGGTACTTCATTTTCATTGTCCTTTTCCGTTTTTCTCATGCCCAAGAAATCACCCATCCCGTAGCTTCCATCCTTGCAGCTGTGAAATTCAAACTGTGTTGGCGCGTTTGGAGATTCAAACTGCGGGGTGATGCCAGAAGATTCGAGAACTGTATACATAGTGGCCGTGGCCGCCGTGTCCTTGTCGCCTGTTCCAGAGTGACAGAATTCTTTTCCGCAGAGGCGGCATTTATAGATTGCCATGTACATTTCCATCTGTTTGCTTACCTCCTTCGTATTCGCCGGACAGCACCAGAGCCATGGCCTCGCAGATGATGGTTACCTTGACCCGTTCAAGGTTTTCCCGTGGCAGGTCTTTCGGCCTATCCTTGCGCTGCCCGGCGGTCTTCTGCATCAGCATCTGACGCAGTTCCATGCAGGCCTCTTTGAGAGCCGGGTAGTTGGCTTTCAGCCCGCCCATCTGCATAAAGCTCCACATGGTATCCAGCATCGGGTTTTCCCATGGTTCAGGCTTTACCATCGGCAACCTCCTGCGCAATGCGGTCACGGGTGCGCTGTACCTTGTAGAATTTGATTTTCTGGATTTCCTCGGTCGAAATGCCAAACCGTTCGACCAGCCAATCCAGATAGGAGGTCATGTCTCCGATGGCGAGTTCGAGGGAGTGCTTTGCGGCATTGCGCTTGCTCGTGGATGCCTCCAAATCTGCACGGCGCAGCTTGTTGATGCTCTTGATTGGCGCAGCCAAGAACCAAAAGCACATCCGGGCATCGTGTTCTTCATGTGCGGCGGCGTATCTCTTGATGACATCCCTGTCCAACGTCAGCAGATATTCCATCTGCTCCACCATAACCTCTACGTCAGCCATTTCTTCGGCAATGTGCTTGGGGTCGCGCTCAGCAACTGCCTGAATCAACTCTGCCAGTTCCTCCGTGAAGTGGTTCATCTGGAGCTGCAAACCGTAGTGTTCGGCACTTTTCAGATTCAGTTCTGAGATTTCCTTGTCAGACATTATCGCTTTCCTCCTTTATCTGTCGGAATGTCACTTTCTTGTTTTCCTCCCAGTCGAAAATCAGGCAGAGAGTGTCAGTGCCGGGCACAGTATCTCTCAAACCGTCCATTTGCCAGATGTTCCATGAGATCCTTGTTGCAACCGCTATGGCCCAGCTTGCGCTTATTGGCAATCCCAGCTTTTCAATCCAGTTTTCGGTGAATGTCAAGAACAGATTCACCCTTGCCAAAAGCAGATTGTCGCCCTGATACTCATATCCATAAACCGACTGATATGCGCTTGACACAAGTGCTTTCCACTGGAATTTATGGGTTGCGTTCTCCTGAATCGCCCTCAGCTTTCTGTCCAGAATGCCAACGCGGTCAGGGATTGCGACAGGCTCTCCCGTGGTGGGGTCATATCTGCTGGTGAGGAATGGAGCCTCACCGCAGGTGATCTCCAAACATCGCTCATGCACAAACCGTTCCCAGTCGCCCTTGTTCAGTTCCTGTTCGGCATGGTCGGCCATCTTTTTGACCACCCACAGTGGGGTGAAAACCTCAGCCTTGCCTTTTGTGCGCTTTTTCTGCTCGGACAGCTGCTTCTGGACGCGGGGCATCAGCTTAATTCTGGCAAGCTGCTCTATCGTGATCTCGTCCATTGGTCCGCAGTCCACATTGGACGGCGGGTCTGTTGCCCAGATGATATCCTTCCCGGTGGTCTGGTCTTTCAGGAGAATCGGCAACACCAGCCGGAGAATCGGTTCGGAAAAGTCAATCAGATTTTCCATTGGTCAGCCCTCACAAGAATCGTATTTTCTTCTTTCAACCAGTCCTTGACGCAGTGGAAGCAGTGCTCGCGGGTCTGGCAACGCTGCGGATCACGATGCTGAATAAGGTCACAGATGCCCGGTGTCAGGTTCTCCGTGATGTCTTCGTCCGTCATGGAGCGGATAAAATCACCGTTCGTCATACTCGCCCTCCTCACAGGCTTTTCGGCAAGCCTCGCATTTCTTGTACGGCTGTTCAAGCCAACAGTCGAACAGCAAACATTTGGGCTTTCTGTATTCCGGCGGAGCCTTTCGTCCGTGGGTTTGAGTGCGAAGCGCATGGTACTTGCACACATCTTTTCCGCAATAATCCCCGCCGAATGTGCATTTCCCGCGTTCCGGCGAAACCTCGTGCTCAACTGTGATGATTTTCATTTTGCTACCTCCGGCGGCTCCAGCAGCGGAGCCCAGAACTTCACAGCACCATAGGGCGTATCTGCCGCTGGGCGGCCATCCTCGATATACCACTTGCCGTTTTCAATCCAGCCTTTCATGGTGTTCCGGCTCTCGCAGCAGACCCACACAAGTTCGCTCATGATGCAGCAGTGTTTCTCTCCCGCGTTCTCCCAGCTTTCATCGTGGACAGGCGGCGGGGTTTTGGCATCGTGCCACGATACGCGGCGAATAAAGTCAACGACCATGCGGGATGCTTCTTTCAGCTTTTGAGCAGCCTGTTCCTTACCCTTGAATCCGCCATAATACTCAGCCTCGGCCAGAGCGTCCGTGTCAGTTTCCGGGTCGATAAAGCGCAGGGCTTCTTCCAACGTCATTTTAGTTCCTCCTTCTTCAGGCAGATCCACGGATACTCGCTATGCTTGAGGCCATGAATGTACCGCATTCGTGCCTGAATGCAGCGACCATATTCGGAGCAGCCAGTGCAGAATGGCTCCCGGTTGTAGAGCATCTTGGAAACATCCTGATACGGTGGAATATGAGAAGACGGCGTTGTCTGCGCAAACTCCTTGGCGAAGTAGAATTCCACCTCGTCGGCTTCTTCCTTCCGGCTGATTTGCCCGGAAACATCGATTGCGACAAGCGCGATGGATAGCAGCACCGCGATGCCGATGCCGACAGGAATTACAATTGCCCAGTTCATTCCGTGTACCTCCGTGTGTCTTTGTTCCAGTGCAGCGTGATGGGGTTGCCGCACTTGCATGGCACTGTAAATTCCTGTTCCACAATGTTGGTCTTGCCCTTGGCGTGGAACTCGCAACAGCTGCATTGGAACTCATACGGCGCAAGGCCACGTTCCAGTGAAATCGTAGCCCCGCAGCGGCAGCCGATGGACATTTGCGCAACGTGGAGGTATGTACCGAACTCCTTGCCGCAGCAGGGGCAGCACAGGCGCAGCAGGCCTCGTGCGCCGGGCTCCGGCGGGCGATTACTCTTTCTCATGGTTGGCTCCTTTCTCGGTCTGAAGCTGAATCACTTCCCGGAACAGCAGCTCATTGTTGTGCTCCGATTCAGTCATAAAGTTGATGTACTCCCGGAACAGCTGGCGGTCATGCTGCTGCCGGCTGGTTTCGCCCAGCAGGGCACCGATAGCCACGCCCACGGCCAGCAGCGCAATGTTGATGAAGATCTGATCAGGCATTGTCATCACCCAGCACTTTCTCGATGAGGTCAAAGACCATTTCTCGGTCTTCGGTGGTCAGAAAGTCAGCCGCCATGATTTCAAACTTGAGGCGGTCAGCGTATTCTTTCAGGTCATCCATGGTTTACTCCTCTCCCAGCCGGGCAAGGATCTCGTCGCCCTTGTCTAGCAGTTCATCTCGCCGCTTTTTCTGCTCGGCCTCCAGCTTTTCCATTTCAGCCTGATACTTTTTCAGCGTTCCCGGCCGGAAATGCTTGCTCTGACCCATACGGATTTTTGCGGCAATTTTCTTGTGCCGCTGAACGGTCTGGCGCAGTTCGGTGTCCGTGGTCAGAATCTGGTAACGATGGTGGCAGCCGGGGCAGGTGAAATACTGCACCATGTAATCGCCGCTCCATGTACTGCGGATGCCGGCCGTCTGGATGCTGAACGGTGTGCCGCAGCGGTCACACTTTACAAGGTCGGTCATTCGCCATACTCCTTTCTGCACAGCTGGAACGCATTGCAGTGGTCATCACAGGTCTTGCAGCACTTGTCGCATCCGGGATGTGCCGCCTTGCAACCTTCGCAGGGCGCATCTGCCTTTTTAGGGGCATTGGTGGAAAAGATGGCATGGGTTCCGTTCTGCAATGCCTTTTCTTCGTCAGACATTTCATAGCCCAAGGCTACCAGCAGAGTGTAAATAGCGTCGAGACTGCCGTTTTCCTCCCAGCCGTACCCGCCGCTCTGGCAGTCGGGTTTCCAGACCCAGCCCCAGTATCCGTTGCTGCCATCGTCAGCGGCCGAATAAGCCAAGGAGAGCAGTGCCTTTTCCGGCTGGTTGCTGAACACCGAGGCGTTTTCCAAATAATCAAGCAGGTCAACGCCGTCCGTTTCTGGGGGTGCAATGCCCAGCAGCTTGATTGCCAACTCGCCATCGCAGCTTGAATCGAACGCATCCACAGCAAAGCGGACGATTTCGCCCAGATGCTTTTTGCACTCTGCCGTGGAGAGCTGCGCCACAAAGTCCCGGCGCAGTTCAAACATATAGTTTGTGAGGGCGGCAAGCTGGTCCTTATAGAACTGTTCCTGCTGCCGCTTTTCCTCTCGCTTAGCCGTTTCCGCATTCTCTTTTTCCAAATCGCGCTCTTTGTAGAGGTCAATCTGGTTTTGGCTGACCTTGTAGCAGTACGCTACGCTATCGGCATCGTCCGGCACTTCAACGCCCTTGCCGGTGTTCCAATATCCGTACCCGGCAACGTGTGTGTGAGTACTGTAATCGGCATCAGGATTTTCCACAGCAAATTGGCGAAGCTGCTCAATCCATTCAGCCTTTCGATGCTGGTATTTCTGGTCAGACAAGGCATTCTGCATGGCGCGGTTGAAGTTCTGGGTACCGAGAGTTTCCAGCACCTTGTTCCGGGCATCCAAGTCCTCGATTTTGTTAAGTTCAACAAAATCGGAAAGGGTTGCGCCACGCTGCTCTGCCTTTTTGAAGTTGTCGTGGTCCAGTTCCAGTAGCTTGATGCGCCGCCGGATAGTGGACTGAGAGAAGCCGGAGCGGTCTGCGACACGCTCCACAGTATCACCCATGTCCAGCATCATCTGGAAGCCCTGCGCCTGCTCGTAGACGGTGAGATCAGACCGCTGCATATTCTCCACCATCATGGTTTGCAGCTGCTCTTTCTCGGTCATATCGACCACGGAGCATGGCAATTCAATCTTGCCCGCCTGCTGCGCTGCAGCCGCCCGGCGGTGTCCGATGATGATGGTGTAGTCCTCGCTAGACCACATGGTCTTGGGTGTCCATACTGCCTCTGCCATCGATGCTTCGATGCCATCCGCAATGCACCGGGCGATGTACTCCTGCTTGCCGAGGTAGTGGCCGGGAATGACGGTCAGGTTCTGGTACACGCCGTTTTCCTTGATGCTGGCTGCAAGCTCGGATAAATCACCCAGTTCTTTGCGCGGGTTATCCGGGTGCGGATGCAGCTGCCGGATGGGGATGTAAGTAATGTCTGCCATGGTGTTTACTCCTTTCTGAGTTCTGGATCAGAAAAACGTGAGCTGCCCGGTTTTGGTTTCGTTAAGAGGCTCGTTTTCCGGGGCTTTAGGCTCATTTTTGATAGATTTTTGCAAATTTGCGGGCTTAATATCGGATTTTTCGATTTTTGCAGGTTCGCCTTTCGGTTCAAACAGCAGGTTCATCTGCGCTATCTGGCGGCGCATATACCACACATCGGTTGAGAAAAGCGGCATATACCAGATGCGGTTTTGTGGTCCTGCGGGCAGCAATCCGCGGCTGTCGTAGGCCGTTGCCGGGTTCACGAGTGTGTCGCCGATGACTACATATCCAGCGCAGCCCATGAAGCTGCACTGGATGTAGCACATCAGCCCAACGATGAAGTCAATGTCTTGGGCTATGACAAGGACTTTGTTGTGGTAGCAGATATTCCGTCTTTTGCAGACGTTCAAAAAGGCAAGCAGCGTGGCTCCAGCACCACAGGCCGGGTCAGATACCGAGATGAATCCCTCCATGTCCGGGTGCAGCTTCGGGTCGAACGTAATCTCAGCCATGCAGCGGCACACATCGTAGGGAGTGAAGAACTGCCCGGCGTGCGAGTTGCCCAACTCGCACATCATGTACAGCGAACCGAGGAAGTCTTGGTCAGGATTCTGCTCCATACCCATGATTACCTCGCCCAGCATTTCAGCCATGCCCTCCCGCTCCTTGGCGGAGTATTTGGAAACGATGGTCTTATACATCTTGGTTCGCTCTGGGGCATTTACCTTGTCCGTGCTGTTCGAGATCTCGATGGCCGTCAGGGTGACGAAGTCCTCCCAAATCTCCCAGCGGCTGTGCTTTCCAGTCAGGCTATTGAAGATTTTGAGGAAGTTCTTCTGGTGGTCATCCCGGATGCTGCGGGTCACTGCTGCCTTTGCCATAGGTTACTCCTCCTCGCTGTCAGCAGCGGCAAGGGTGTAGTGCCCGTTGGAGAACTCGATTACGCCTGCGGATTCCATATCATCTAACAGCGCAATGGCCTTTTCTGCGGTCACGCCCATCTTTTCCTCCAACATGGCCTGCGTGATGCCGTTGTTCTGCCGGGCAATCTCGGTGGCTTTGGTCAGTTCATCGGCTGCGGGTTCCTCCGCATCGTCCAGTTCCTCGGCATCAACTTCTTCCGGCGGTTCGGCCTCCCCGGGGAGATTCGAAGAATCAGGCTCATTTTCCCGGGGCGCATCCTGCTGCCCACCGGATTCCGGAATATCCGGCATTTTGTAGCCGAGAGCTGCCAGCTTTCCACCCTCGACCAAATCCCGGAAGAAGAACTGGAGCCAGAGGTAGTGCATATTCTTGAAGATGTTCTTGATTTTGTTGAACAGGGTGTCGGAGATGGTGAACGTCTTGCTCATGCGGTAGGTCAGGTTCCCATCCTTGACGGTGAACAGGATGGATGCACCCGGCGAGATGTAGTTGTCCTCGGATGCCTCCTCCAGCATCGACATCTGTTCACCAACGCCGCCCAACGGACGGATAACCAGCTTGATGGGGTATGCGTTCTTGATGAACACATAGCTCAGGTTGTTGGCCTCGCAGATGCCCTTGAGTTTTTCACGGTAGACTGCGAAACGTGCGGATTCGGACAAAGAATTATCCATGATGAAGCTCCTTTCAAGTAGCTTTTAAGTAGTCGAAAATTTATAGTCGTTCTCCCGGTTCTCGATGGCGGTCAGACCCAGTGCGTAGGCTGCCCACACATCAGCCTTGAAGCCATAGAAGAAATCCGGGGCTTTCTTTGTGCCCTTGCCGTTTTTTAGGTCACGGGCTGCAAATCGGTCAATCAACGCCCGCCGGATGGCGGCATCATTGGCGCGGGTGTTGTGGCAGATGTGCCGCTTCTCTTCGATGCGGCACAGCAGCCGCACCGGGCAGCAGGCGTTCAGGACTTGGTAGTAGCGGCCGATCCAGAGGACGGTATCGAACACCTCCCGGCCTACGGGCATTCCGTAGGAGGCCACCATCTCGATGACCGCCCACCGCCAGCCCTGCGCCCCGGCAGAGGAAAGTTTTTGCAGCAGCTCCGCATTGTCGATTTTTCCGAATTCCAGAGGGCGCAGGGTGCTGCGATCAATCACGCAATAGCCAGACTGGGTGTTGCCGGGGTCGATAGCGATAATCGGAAAGGTGCTCACAGGTACGACCTCCCGAATTCTTTGATGAACTGCGCTTCCGGCCACCCGTAATACTCCATAGCCCTTTTCTGTGCCCACTTTTTCAAGCGGAGGTCTGCCTCCCGGTTGGTATGTACGGCAGTCACGCCGTTCTGGTGGCACCAAGGGCAGAGATTCGCCCACAGGCCAAGCCGCTTGCTCTTATCCCGGTATGGTCCGAAAAAGACTTCGTGCCGAGCGGTGCGATACCGCCCGCAAATCAGACAGGTGGGGCTCTTGCTGAGGATGCTGGGCGCATAGCCATTGCTGTCCAGCTTCTCGCCGTATTCATTTTGTGCCATATCAACGTCTCCTCCTACGCTCAAAAGACTGCTGGGAAACCTGCTGCATAATCTCCTGAACCTTGTCCTGCACACCCTGCTCGGCCAGTACGTTGACGGGCTGCGTAGTAGCTGCGATACGCCCAAGGGTCTGTGCCCGGACACGCTTGAGGAAATTCAGCTGCTGCTTACGGAACTCCTTGTCCACTTCCGCAGCGTCCTTGCTGCCATCAATATCAGAAACTTCCATTTCCGGGGCTTGCATAGCCTCCGCAGCGCAGCGGCGCAGCTTTTCCATCGCAACGTCCAGACCATCCTCATGCCCCCACTTGTTCAGCTGCTCATAGTTGGCATGGCTTTCCTTGCGCAGCCGTTCCAAGCGGTCTGGACCATAGTGCAGCACATCAATAACCGCCTTGGCGTAAACCTGCCAAGCAATTTTGGCAGCCCTGTCGCCAGCAATGCGGTACTGCTGCTCTTTGCGTCCACGAGGCAATCTCACCATCGGGATTCGGTAGTCGGAAGAAACGTATCCAGCCAGCCAGCTTTCCCGGATGGCCTCTGCCTTGTCCTTGGAGGGTCTGCCGTAGGCATCCGGGGTCATAATGACTTCGGTGTTCTGGTTCTCCAACTCGTCAATTCTAGCTTTAATGCGCTCCAGTCTGGTTTTGCCGACACCGAACTCCTGATGCAGCGCAATGGTGGTGCACAAACCCACGATTTGTCCGACCGCCTGTCTGGTGTCGTCCATTTCGGTCTCAAACGGCTTTTTCACGGTTCAACACCTCCTGAAATGATCCAGACCCGGCGGGAGCCCCACCCAGACCAGCTTAGAGCCTCTGCGTGGGTGTTTACCGCCACGTCCAGCTTGTTACCTACCACAGCACTCCCGGTGTCCTGAACGACCCGGAGACCTACACCCTCAATATAGACCACCGTGCCGTAGGGCAGGATGCTGGTGTCAGCTGCCACGGTCACGCCCGGTTGCACCTTTGCGCCGCTGGATGTGATGCCGTGCCCCTCGCCACAGATGTGGGCGTATTCCTCGGAACAATAGGCCGTGCAGCTGAACGCCCCGGCGTATGTAAGGGTCAAATCGGTCTGGGCGTTCAGTTCTGCGGTCAGCTTGTCTATCTCGGTTTGGAGTTGGTCAATGGTTTCATCACGTTCTCCGGCCATGCGCTCCCAGTTGGATGACTTGCTGGCGTAGATATCCCGCTCGGTTTCCAGATCGTTCACCCGCCGGGAGTAGGCCGTGCTTGTGAGAATGCAGCCAACCATCGCACACGAAACGCACACGATCAGGCTGCGGAATGGTCTTTTCGACCTCATGCCGTGCCACCTCCAATCTGTGCCGGGGCTGCGCCGCCGGGCAGAGCCGGGGGCTGCAAACTCTCAACCGGGGCATCCTGCACAGCCCGGTCGAAGCCCGGCCGGACGAACTGGCGCAGATCCGCGCTGCTGCGGCTGCTGAAAATCTCCGACAGGTCCGCCGGGGAGCCAGCCCACCGCTGTACCACCATCGGGAGGGCGGCGAAGATTTTCACGTTTTCCTTTTTGAAATCTTCGCCTTTCAGCTTGCGCCCATCGGGGGCAATGAATCCACCGTGGGTCTGGTAGTACAGATTTGCCTCGATTTTCCGGGCAGCTGCCGCAGCCTGCGCCCAGAGGTCGTTTGCCGAGGGCTGCTGGGCTGACAGCAGCTTTTTGATTTCAGCGCACCAGTCCACAATCAGCTGGTTCTGGAATCTGCACTGAGTAAAGGCCGTATACAGTGCTTTTTCCACAATCTCGTCCGGGATAGTGCCAAATGCCCGGATGTAGATTTGCGTGTCAGCCCTGCGCTCCTCCAAGCTGCGGGCACGGCCGTAGTGGTCATCGATCACCACCAGCAGCTCACGCAATTTCATATCGGTCATGTTGTCGAGCCTCCTAAAAGTTCTCCGAAAATTTCATCGTAGTCATCGGCAGCAGAACGCTTTGGCTGCTGACCTGCCGGGGGCTTACGCCGCTGGTCACGGGCTTGCACATCACCAAGGGTTTTCACGCCCTCGTTTTTCCATGCCTTCAAAATGCCGTTGATGTAGTTCCACTTGCGAACGCCGGACAGAGCAGCTTTTTTGATGGCCAGCAGAATGAGGTCATCCGCGAAAATCTCCCGCCAGCCCATCAGGGTGTCCCTTGCAGCCGGTGGGAAGCTGCCGATGTTCTCCTCGTAAGAGCCGATGATCTCCGCCAGTCCGGCATCGGCAGCTGGACTACCGTTATCTCTATCTCTTACTCTGTTCTCTATCTCTTTATCTTTATCTATCTCTTTCTCTGTATGGACATTGTCCACATTGTTGTCCTCGTTGTTGTCTGCACCTTTAACAGGGATTTGTCTGCGCCGATTCTCACGTTGGAGACGTTTTTGCGCCGAATAATCCGTTTCGCTTCCAACAATATCTGAATAGTTGGAGATGGCCAGTATTCCGTCAGGGCTTTCAAAAATCAGGCCAATCTGTTTATAGACGCTCAAGGCCACACGGACAGTTGCCAGAGAGAACCATTTGCATTCCCGCTGAATTTTTTCAGCATCGTAAGGAATGAGCATCTCTCCGATTTGAGAAACCAGACAACCGCCCGTGTTGATGGTCTTGAGACATAACATCTCATAGAGAACAACGTAGTTGGCGCCGTCCGGCTGGCTCATAAGATAGTCGATTTCATCTGAGGACATAAAGCTATCTTTGAGTTTTATCCAGTAAAACCTCTTGCCAGTTGCCATTATCAGGCCTCCTTAGAACGGCAAGTCATCCGTGTCGTTGATTTCTGAGAAATCATCGGGATTGTAACTGGGCTGTACAGCTTCGGGAGCAGCTTCTGCGCCCTGCCACTGCTGCCGCTGGCTCTGGGTGGAAAATCCCATCTGCTGCGGCTGCTGGTTCTGATAGGACGGCTGCTGGTAGCCCGGCGGCGGTGCTTCGCCGCTGTCATCGACACGCTGCTCAGTCTTTGGACCACAGAAGTGAATCTTCTGGACCACAAACTCGGTGGCGGTGCGCTTCTGACCGTTCTTGTCTTCGTAGGAGCGGGTCTGGCACTGGCACTCCACAAGAGCCGTGCTGCCCTTGCGGAAATACTGGCAAACGAACTCTGCCGTTTTACGCCATGCCACGAAATTCAGCCAATCGGTAGCCCGCCGGCCATCCTGACCGACATTGTCCCGGTCAACGGCCATGCGAAAGCTGGCGACTGTCAGGCCGCTCTGTGTGGTCCGCATTTCAGGATCGGCAGCGAAGCGGCCCTGAAATATGCAATTATTCAGCATGCGCGTCCTCCTGCCTGACGTTGCAAAATGCGTTCCGCATCTCCTGCACGAAAGTGCCAGTGCCGTAAGCATCACCGTTGGCGTTCTTCTGGTAGATGATGGCGAGCTCGGTCTGTGCCCGAAGCAAGTCCTTGTACTCCTCAACCGGGATAGCGATGGTCTGAACGTTCAAATCTTCCATAACTGGTTCCTTTCTTCTCGCATGATGCGGACCACCTTGCGGCACTGGTCCACATCGAACATTCCAATATGCGTAAATTCAATCGGGGTGCCCATCTTCTCGGACAGCCAGCGGTAGGCCTCATTCCGGCGGCCACGGTAGGGACCGTATTTCCAGAGCGGGTCAAATGCTGCATGAGCTGCCTTTTTCCAGTTGCGCAACTCCGAGTTTGCCAAGCGGCCAAGGGGTTTGTCAGACCCCTTGTGTACGCCGACATAGGCACCGCAGCGAGGGCAGAGGTAAATCATGCCGAAGCTGTGGCCGTGGTAAACCACCGAACTGTCTACGAAGTCTGCGGGCGTTCCGCAGTAGTCGCAGATGACGATTCGGCCTTTCATCGTGACCATTCCTCCTTGTACCGAGCCAACTGTTCCGGGGTATCCGTCTGGATGCCCAGTTCCTTGGCTTCTTCGATTGCGCCGTCCACAAGATGAGCAAACTCTTTCGTGTTCATCTTGTGGCTTTCCTTGTAGACAAAATAACAGGAGTAGTTTTTGCCGTTCTCCTGCCGGGTTTCATAAAGCCGGACATAGGGGTAAAAATCGCAGGGATCTACGGTTGGCGGGAGTTTTAATCCAACAGGTTTTCCATCCTTATCGCGGGCCAGTGCTCCGTATGACACCACAAGTCGCCGCTTCACGGCATCTTCGCTCTCTCCGGTTTCCGCAGAAATTTTGTTGCACAGAACGTGGAAATACGCATTTGCTGACAGGCTACGCTTTTCCCTGTGTTTTTTGATTTCCACATCCAGAACCGGCTCCAGATGCAGCTTGTCCCAGATTTCCCGGAAGTCGCCGTTGAGTTCCAACGTGACACGCTGTTTTCCACCGAGGGTAAAAGCCATGTCCACCAGCCGCCCGGTCATGTGGTATCCTCCTTGTCCTGATGGCAGTGCATATAGATGTACGCACTGTTTGACCCCATGTTGGCATAGAGCCAATCATTGATTTTTGCCACGCTCATGTGGTCACGCAAGACACGTTTTTCATAGATATACTCACCAGTCAGCTTTTTCTCGGCGATTTTTGCCTGAATCTCCTCGTCCTCGTAGTTGGCTTCGACCATGTAGAGGTCATAGTTCGGAGCGGCTATACCGTTCAGATTGTTCATGTCGGTGCAGTAGAACAGCTTTCCGGCGGGGAGCCAGACCTTCCATCCGCAGTTCGGAACATTGTGCTTCACCATGTTCGGAATGACATTACAGATGCCGTAACCGTACATAGTTCCCGGTGTCAAAACATCAATCTGGGAAATTGGCACCCCTGCATCCACCAGCGGTTTGCACAACCAGTCGCAGCAGGCGAATCGCAGTGTTGGGCGATTGGATGCCAGTAGTCGAAGCGTTGACGGCTGGAAGTGGTCGCAGTGGATGTGGGTCAAGAGAACCAGCTTCAGAGTTTTCCATTCTGCGGCCAAAGCCTTGAACGGAACACCACAGTCAATCAGAATCTCATGCTCAATCACCACGGCGTTTCCCTTGCTGCCTGTTGCGATGATGTTGTAGCCGATCATAACGAGCTGAGGTCAACAACCTCTTCGACGGCAGTGGGCTCGCCCTGCGAAATATCACCGTGCGGCAAGGCCTGTCCTGCGCCCACTTCGGGCTTTCCAGTATGAAGTTCTGGCTGCTCCTGTGCGTCAGACACGACCTCCTGCGTAGTAAGGATTTCGCCATTATCTGCTACCGCTGCCACGGCATTATCGCTTTCCAAAGCCTTGGTCATTTCGATGCTCATAACACCCCAGCGAGAAATAAGCTGTCGAAGCATGGTTTTCTTTGCCATGTCATCGAACGACTTATACCAAAAGGACGAATACTTCCACATTTCGCTCTCCGGGATTTTGCCAGCCAGCAATTCCTCGTACTTCTGCCGACTAAATGCCTTGGAGTAGGTATCTGCGTGGTTCATCATTTTTTCTTTGGACCAGTACAGCACCTTGCGGAAACCGTTCATGTACTCAAAGTAAGCCATGTAGCCAACGGTAGGCAGCGCATCCCGCTGGTCATCGTCTTCGATGAACTGGAACTTGGGCTTGCCGGTCATCGAATCTTTGCCCAGATACTCGCCCTGCTTAATCTCGGTAACGTCGAGATCCGCATACTGGCCGCTGCGTAAAGCCAGCTGGATGTAGCCCTTATAGCCCAGAACAAACTGTGCCGTAACACTCTCCTGGCGGATCAGCCTGTTGTTGCGGTCATACTTGGCTTTCTGCTTGAAAGGCACGAGGTAGTACTGCCCCAGCTGAGGGGACGGGCTGAGGTTCAGGCTTTCACCCAGCAGGGCACCCGCCAGAATCGTGCCGGCATCGCACTCCTGCAAAGCCGGATTGACCGCGACTGCTGAGGTGATGCTTGCCGTAAAGCGACGAACGCGGGCGGGGTCGCGCAGGGTGTTGGCAATCAAAGACTGATAGCCCTTAGTGGTTATCGCCACAGAAAACTTAGGCTTCTGCTGCGCTTGCAGCTGGTTGTTATACGTTGCCATATTCGATACCTTCCTTTTCAAGATAATTTTTCAGGCCGATAAGCTGCGCTTTCGTGCCCTTTGCGTAGAAGCGGGTCATCAGAATGGGCTCCGGCTTGGGCTGCGAGACCGGTTCGACATCGGGCTGCACAGGCATTTCCGGGTCTACTGAAATTTCCTGCGCTGGTTCAGGCTGCGTCTGGGCTGCTGCGGCAGCAGCGGCGCGAACTTTTTCTGCCGCAGCTTCACGTTCTGCCTGCCTGACACGGCGTTCTTCTTCCAGCCGCCGCTGCTCTTCGAGAGCCTTGTGACGGTTATCCACAACTTTAATCGCTGTGGGCAGGTCGAGGTTCTTCCGGTATTCCACCATGACCTCCGCAGAACTTTCCATAGCGTCGATTGCAGTAACATCGGACACGATGCCATCCACAAACGCCTTTGCCTGTTTTTTCAGAGCAGTGACGCTGTCGCTCATGTTGACTTTTGGCCGGTAGGTCAAGTCATCCATCCAGTCAATACCTGCGGCCGCCACCAACTCGTTGTAATACTCCTGAACAGCATCCGTCTTCTGCGCCACGATACCGGAAGTAACGTCCGTGATTTTCCGCTTCAGTTCTGCGTCTGCGGTCTGGAACGGCACCGTTATACACTCACGATAAACCTTTTCAAACTCGGTATACGGTTCAAGGATTTTGTCCTTGACAGCAATGCGCTGTGCTTCGTATTCCTTGAATTCCTTGGTCAGCTGTGCGCGAGCATCCTTGACGCTCTTATAAGTCTGCTCTGTGCAGACCAGCGAGAGCGCGTCAGCCGTGCGCTGCTCGATGTCAGCTTTTACGCTGTGCAGCCGCTCAACGATGATGGGCAACTGCTGCAGTTCGATAACCTGCAATGCGGTTTCCTGTGCCATGCGGCATCCTCCTTTTACTTTCCAAAAATGATGGTTTTCCCAGTGTCCTTATTCAGGAGCACCATGCCATTCGGGACATCCCGAACCCAGAGATATGCGGTGCAGTCCCAGCCGGCGGCAGAGAGGGCTTCTTTCTGGCGGCGGGTCAGCTTTTTACCTCTTACTTTCAAAAAATCACCTCCTCGGTCTTGCTGACAGCGATGTTCAGTGTGATGGTTTCCCGGCAGCGGCGGCCGAAGTTGCCCTCCGAGCCGAACATCTTGGTTTTCTCGAACTCCTTTGCGCTGTACACGCTGGCACAGTTCAAAAATCCGGGAAAGTTATCCGGGTGAATCATGCGGAACGCCGTGCATGCGAGACTGCGGTTCGGGGCCAGAACTTCGGACCATCCACCGCAGTATGGCTGGCCGCCATCGCTGTCGTAGGTGAAGTAGAATTTTTCCAGATCCATCACTCGGCCTCGCTTTCGTTCTTGATGCTGATGCCGAGTGCAGAGAACAAGAGCATCAGGCCAACTTCATCTCCGTCATCCAGGCTCATAAAGTCGAGCTCCCCGGCCACAAAGCCCTCACGGAGAATCACAGCGGTGCCCACAATGGGATGACCATGTTCCAGCGTACCGTAGAGAATGCTGGCAATGCTGTTGATGGCGTAGCCTTTCAGCAGTCCCTCATCATCAATCACCATGCACAGTCCTTCCGGCAGATACTTGGGATGAACCACCTCGATGCAACCGCCGACCTCTTTCTGGAGGTTGTCCAGCAGCGGTTCGCCGAAGTCCTTAAACTGCATCTGATTCTCGGTGTTGATTGCCAAACCTTTCATAAAATCACTCCTTTTCCGGGAAGCACTCGTTGACTTCCCATGCGTCTGCGGCCTCTATGCAGCGGTCGCAGCCTACGATTGTTCCATCCTCGGCGCGATAGATGGTATCGCACCGCTGGTGGCAGATGGGGCACACAGGAGGGTCAGGGTAGCCAGCCTCCGCATCAGTCCTCGGATACAGCATCCAGCACCTCCCGGAGTGTCCGGCCAATCCAGCGGCCTACGCCGTCCAGTGCGCCGTTGCTGTCCAGCCAGACGAACACGGCTGCAACGGCAGCAGTCAAAACGAACTGCGCCGCCGGGAGCCGGGCTGCTGCCTGCTCTGCGGTGATGCCATACACGGTCATCAGGATCTTAATCACGTCTTGTTCTCCCCTTTCTTTCTTTGCTGGTAGGCCTCCCATGCGGCATCCAGCTTGGCTTCTCCGTCCGGCATGGCCATGATTTTGAGGTAGAGCCTCTTGCAGCCCCGCGCCAGCCGGGCGGTATCTTCGGGGCTGATTTCATCCAAGTGGATGTGTGGAACGCTATCCATGTAAACCTCCGTTGTTCAGTTTAACTGAACTTACAGGGCAAAAAAATAGTCTGGGATATCCGACACTTCGATTTTTAGTGCCTGACACGCAGCTTCGATTTCGTCCTGTTTCCAGTCAACCTTACCGTTGAGTTTGAGAGATGTGGTGCGGTCCGACCATCCCATACTCTTGCCAAATGCCCCTCTGGTTCCGAAAATCTCAACGATTCGGCCCAGCAGCTTGTTATAGCTTCTCTGCATCGTTTTCACCTCTTTTCCGTTCGGTTCAGTTTAACTGAACTGTTCACACTTTACCACAACGATTTCTCCTTGTCAATACAAAAATTCACTTTTTTTGAACTTTTCGGCTGGAATACTTGAACTTTTATTTATACCATGATATGATGTAACCATACTGGAGGTGAACCAAATGAAGCCATCAACGACCGCAGAACGTCTGCAAGAAGCTATGAATATCAGAGGTCTGAAACAGGTTGATGTTTTGAGGCTTGCAGAGCCGTACTGCCGCGCTTACGGTGTCAATCTTGGAAAAACCGCTTTGACCCAATATGTTTCAGGGAAAATCGTTCCTCGGCAAGATAAGCTAACCATCTTGGGATTAGCCCTTGATGTTTCAGAGGTATGGCTGATGGGCTACGATGTTCCCATGGAAAGAAAAACTGCGCCCATCCCCATGGAAGAGGATGAGCGCAGTAAAGAGTTCGTCGAACTATTTAATCAGCTCAGCACCGAGCAGAAAAAGGCCGTTCTTTATGTTATGAAAGGCTTTTTAGAAAAGCAATGACACGTTCTTGATCTTCTGCTGACAGATGCAAGAACAGTTCAAGTGCCAGCATGGCGCGAAGCTGCTCTCGGACATCATCGGAATCGATGGAAACGTCCATAATATTCCGCTCCTTTCTGTAAAATTACTGCCAGCAGTTTATCTGATTATACCAGAATAGCACATGGTTTTCAGCCGTTTGTAAAATAATGCCAGAATGCGAGGGATAATTATGTTTTTGACTACAACTGACAACATACAAGGCAAAAATGTAACGGAATATTTGGGTATCGTAGCTTCTGTCATTCTGACCGTCCTGCCGGGTGGAAACAAGATGATGGGCAATGCCATCGACAATTTCACAAAACAGGCGCAGGAAGATTTGGAGAAAAAGGCAGCTAAACTTGGCGCAGATGCCGTTATTGGATTGAAATTTGCCACGCAGGGCAACAACTTCATGCTGCTTGGAACAGCCGTGAAATTAAGATAACGGAGGGTAAACATGATTTGGCTTATTGCTGCCATTATACTCGTAGGGATCTCATTCACTGCCGGATATCTTTTGAAGGAATACTCCAAAAATAGTGATGCGCGCAAAATCCAAGAACTAAGCCGAACCATCTCAAAGCAGATGGAACAGGAGGGGCTTGGTTATTGGCCTGTGGCATTGCTGCGAGATCCAGAGCAGGTTAAGCGTGTTGGTCGCGCTCTCAACACCAAAAAGATGAAATTGGTTTCTTGTGACTTGCAGAAAAAGGAATATGAGGTGCTGGGTGAACACGATGAAGTCTACACCATCCGGCACGGAGAATGTTCTTGCATGGACTTCCAGATGCGCGGTCTTCCGTGTAAACACATGTACTTCGTTAGTATGCACCTCGATTAAAAGGACGGTGATGGATAATGGCAAAAAAGAAGAAGCCTGCCGGAGGCGTTGCCATCATCTATGCCCGTTACTCGTCCCATAACCAAAGGGATGTTTCCATCGAGCAACAGATTGAGGCTTGCCGGAAGCACGCTGCAGAACTCGGCCTGACCATTATTGCTACCTATGAAGACCGGGCGATCAGCGGACGCACTGATAACCGCCCGGCGTTCCAGCGTATGATGCACGATGCCGAAAATGGAAAGTTCAGCTATGTGCTGGCGTGGAAGTCCAACCGTATGGGGCGAAACATGATGCAGGCCATGGTCAACGAATCCCGCTTGATGGACTGTGGCATAAAGGTCTACTACGCCGAGGAAGATTTTGACGATTCAGCTGCCGGGCGGTTTGCACTGCGCAGCATGATGAATGTCAACCAGTTCTACTCGGACAACCTCGCAGAAGACGTACGCCGCGGTCTAATGGACAATGCCAGCAAGTGCATGGCCAATGGCAAACAGCCGCTGGGCTACAAGCGGGGCGAGGATGGCAAGGTCGTGGTGGATGAACCGGCGGCCGCTATCGTCCGGGAGGTCTACACTCGTGTCGCTTCTGGCGAGTTATTCACGGACATTGCCCGTGATCTGAACCGCCGGGGCATAAAAACGGCCGATAAAGGCGAATGGAATAAGAACAGTTTTCACAGGCTGTGTTCCAACGAGAAATACCGTGGCATCTACATATACGGCGATGTTCGCATCGAGGGTGGCATACCGGCCATCATTGATGATACCCTGTGGTACAAAGTACAGGAGGCACTTCGAGTGAAAAAACTGAAAAGGAATGGCCGTCACCGTCCCGGCGACGAGGACTATCTTTTGACCGGGAAACTTCGGTGTGGGAAGTGCGGTGGCTACATGATCGGAATGTCCGGCAGATCAAAGACCGGAGATATCCACTACTACTACGCTTGTCAGAACAGGCGTGTCGGGCGCACCTGTGACAAGAAGAATATCCGCCGGGATGTTATCGAGCCAGCGGTAGCACAGGCCATCAAGGAATACTGTCTGACCGATGATGCCATCGAATGGATTGCCGATAAAACTGTGGAATACTGGGAGAAGGCAGACAGGAATCTCCAGCTTGATTCCATCGAGGGCGATCTGGCCGCCGTGCAGTCGTCTATCTCGAACGTGATGAAAGCCATCGAGATGGGTGTGGTCACAGAAACAACTCGTGACAGGCTCATAGAATTGGAAAAGCAGCGTACCGACTTGAAGTCAAAGCTGGCACTTGCCAAAGAGGAAGTTGTCCATGTTGACCGTAAGAAACTGATTTCCAGCCTGCTGCTTTTCAGAAACGGTGACATCCACGACCGCCAATATCAGGAAGATCTTTTCAAGACATTCCTGATATCTGCGTACGTCTACGATGACGATGACAACGGGCACTTAAAGATTGTATTTAACGCTTTCGGAGACAACAACACCGTTGATTTGCCTATTGATTTTGGTGAAACTGATAATCAATCAGCATTTTTCGATGGAGCGGAAAAGTTCGATTATGCTCTCCGTCGGTCAACCAAAAAGCCATCTGGTTTATGCCGGATGGCTTTTTTCGTTCTATATTGTTATACAAAAACAGCGTACCGTCTTTGCGACGGTACGCCCATTTTTATGCAGTTATTACAGAATGCTGATGCGGCCTGCGCCGTAGGGATTCTCGTAATCCAGCAGATAGCCCGGGTAATCGGCCAGCGGGCTGTTTGCGGTGGTCAGATGCGGCAGACCCTCGCCGTCCACGCCGCCAAAGCTCATTGCGTAAGTGGACATCACGAGGTAATCCTCAGACACATAGTCCTTGATCAGCTCTGCGCCATCAAACATGGCAAAGCCATCGCCCAGATTGCGCAGAGTGTAATTCATGCCAGCCAGAGCGTAGGTCTTGCTCTCGTCCAGCGGTTCATAAGTACCGGAAGCCTTGTTGTAGATCTTCACGTTCTGCACGCGCGGAGTGCCGGTGGCACTGCCAATCCAGACATTCTTCTCGTCGGTCTGCACGGTGTTGGGGATATCGGCGTGGATCTCGTAGGAAGCGCCTGCCACATGCAGGAAGCCGCCGTTCTCCTTTTCCGTTCCGGCAAAGCGGGCTGCAAACTCCAGTGCATCCTGGATCTGCTTGCCGGTGACAGACATCAGACAGGCCACATTGCCAAACGGGCTGACCTGCTTGCAGGTCTTGAAGGTCCAGTAGCCGGCTTTCTCATCGGCGCGGATGCCGCCGCCGTTCATGATAGCGATGTCACAATGCAGCTGTTCCACCTCATTGAAGTAGGAGTAAATGCCGTCGGCCACGAAGTCGCCGAGATTCGTCTCTGCCATGCGGATGCGGCGCTTGCCAGTCTCGGGGTCGGAGATGTAGAAGTTCGTATCGGCAACAGCGATCTTCTCACCCAGCATGTCGTCCACAGAAGCGACCCATGCGTTCTGGATATCGGCAACGGCACTGTCGGAGCCTTCGTAAGAGGAGATCAGACGGGTGGCAATGGAGCCGTCAGCCTTGATGGTCATTTCGCCAACATTTGCAAAATAAGAGCCGGTCTGGGTCAGGGCGACAGCCTTGCCGGACAGATCCTTCACCCACTCACACTCCATCTTGGTGTGAGAATGGCCGTCGATGAATGCATCGAGGCCGGAGGTGTGCTCGATGACTTCCTTGCTGGTCCAGGGCGAAGAGGAAGGATCAACGCCCAGATGGCCCAGACCGATCACGTAGTCAGCCAGAACCTTGGCCTTATCAATGGACTTCTGCACAGCCTTGTACAGCTTCTGGCCGTCGTCACCGCCCAGAATATCATAGATATAGCGGCTCTGGCTCTTATCCATGAAGTAAGCCGGAGTAGACTTGGTGAAGGTCTCGGGCGTGGTGATGCCCACAAATGCGATCACGCGGCCGCCGATGGTGAAGTATTTGACATCCGGCAGAACGCGGTTGCCCAGCGGCAGATTGACCCAGTTGCTGGAGAGGTACGGGAAATCCGCCTCAGCCATTACCTCTTTTGCACGGGCCATGCCGTAGTCGAATTCATGGTTGCCGGGAGTTGCAGCATCATAGCCAGCGGCGTTCATCAGCTGGATGATGGATGCACCTTCGTCCATGGAACCATATGCGGTACCCTGAATATGGTCGCCCGCATCTACAAGCAGGACATTTTTGCCTGCATCCTGATAGCTCTTTTTCAAAGCTGCGATGGCAGCATAGGTCAGTTCCGGCGATTTTTTGTCGATGTAAGTATGAACATCGTTGGTGTACAGGATCGTAATGTCCTTAAAGCTGCCGGGGTAACATGCAGACGCAGCGGGTGCGCCCAGACTCACGGCAGCAACGGCTGTGGTGACACCTGCGGCTTTCAGGAAGCTGCGGCGGGAGATAAGCTGTTTCATGGAAAAACGACCTCCTCATAAAACTCTCTTTTGTATTCTATCGGGCGCACAGAACCAGCCCGACGCTTGTTATATTAAGCATAACACACAAAACACCCAAGAACAACCCGGAATCGCACAATTTGTTCATAATTCACGGTACTAGGTCACACTTTTTGTGCAACATTATTCCTTTTCAGAGCAAAAAACAGCCCGCATCTGCAGCCAGTCGTTGACTGCAAAAGCGGGCTATTTTCAAAAGGGGGGGATTCAAAAACAGATCAGAGCAACGAGCTCAAATCGCATTGTATTCCTTGAGGAATTTCTCAAGGTCGGTACCCTCGATCTTTTTCAAAGCTTCCTTCATGGCAAGGCGCGGGATGAGCGGCAGATCCATGTCGGTGATCTTCTTGCCGTCGCGCAGCTTGACCGTTGCATCGATCAGGGCACGTACGTCGTAAGTGCTGCCCCAGACCTCGGGCACACCGCGGTCGATGTCCAGCAGGGTGTATACAGCTTCCATACCGGTGCGCATGGAGTATTCGGTGGTGAAGATGGTGTCACGGCCGGTCTCGGCGAACTGGCCCAGGAAGGCAAAGTTGACAGCTCCCTCCGGCACGATATCAGGACGGTCGCCCATCGCACGCGGCATAAAGAATGCATCGATATACGGCATCATGACCGGGATGGTGTTGGCACTGTGCTCGGCTAGCTCTTCGATCTGATCCTCGGGCACACCAATGTGGTACAGCCATTCCATGCACAGTTCCTTGCCGGTGCAGTCGCGCATGGCCTTCTTGACGTAGTTGCCGGGCTTATCACTGAACAGGCCGTAGACCCAGACGCACAGCTGGTTCTTAGGCTGGTCGCGGAACTGCTGCTGACGGTTCAGCGTCCAGCTGAGCAGCCAGTTGGAGTCCTTAACCGTGACGATGCCGCCGGTGACAGTGTGGCCGCTGAACGGGTCACGCTTGCAAATCTTCTGGATATACTGCGGGATCTTGTCGTCCAAGGTGGTAATGGTAGCGCTCTCCCAGTTGGAATGTTCCGGGTCGGAGCAGAACTTCTCGGGATGGCCGAAAGCGGGATCCTGTGCAGCGATCTTCTTCCACAGGTCCCAGCCGTTACCCGGCTTGATGGTGGGATCAAAGCCTGCTGCCTTGTCCTGTGCGCCCATCGTGCAGCTTTCCACGCAGCCGCCGTTGGTGATGAACAGCAGATCATTTTCGGTCAGGCCGATGGTGCTGGTCTCCCCCGCATGCTCCACGACCACGCTGCTTGCCTGCTTGCGCTTGCCATTGATATCAAATTTCACGTCCACGACCTTGGTCTCATAGTGGAACTGCACGCCGTGGTCCTTCAGGTAAGTGACCATGGGCAGGATGATGGACTCATACTGGTTGTAGCGGGTAAAACGCAGGGCAGTGAAATCCGGCAGACCGCCGATATGGTGGATATAGCGCTTAAGATAGAGCTTCATTTCCAGAGCACTGTGCCAGTTCTCAAAAGCAAACATGGTGCGCCAGTACAGCCAGAAGTTGGAGTTCAGCACTTCATCATCAAAGAAATCGGTGATCTTCTTATCCTGCAGCTGCTCGTTGGGGGTGAAGAAGAGCTTCATGATCTCCATAGCACCCTTATCAGACAGGCCGAACTTGCCATCGGTGTGGGCATCCTCGCCGCGGTTGACGGTAGCACGGCACAGTGAATAGTTGGGGTCTTCCTTGTTCAGCCAGTAGTACTCATCCAGCACACTGGCACCCTCGGTCTCCAGAGACGGAATGGAGCGCAGCAGATCCCACATGACCTCGAAGTGGTTATCCATCTCGCGGCCACCGCGCATCACGTAACCGATATCGTATTTGTAGCCGTCGCAGGCACCGCCGGGGATGGGGTCTTTCTCAAACACATGCACATGCTCGCCCTTCATCTGGCCGTCACGCACCAGATAACATGCAGCCGTCAGTGCAGCCAGACCGGAACCAATGATATATGCAGATTTATGATCGACACCCTCCGGCTTTTTAGGAGTTGCAAATGCTTCATAGTTGCCACTGGAATAGTACATAGAAAAGCCTCCCTGCTTTTTATTGCTTTTTTCGGCATCCTTGCGCCGTCCTTATGGCAACAGTATACCCCGCGCCGCCGCAGCAGACAACAAACAAACTTTAGCGGGTGTATAAATTTTATACAATCATTCTGTTTTGCTGGAAATACGTACAAATTGTGACAAAAGCCGCCCTAATAGCGAATCGTTCTGTGATATAGCGTGCTTTATAAACCAGTTTCAGCAAAAAGAAAAGCACCCAGATTTCAATGAATCCAGGTGCTTTTTGTTGGTGGAGGCGATGGGAGTCGAACCCATGTCCGAAAAGAGTTCAGTGCAGGTATCTCCGGGTGCAGGCGATCTACAACATTCCCGCCACGCCACGCCGATCGTCAGGCTAGCGCATTGGTAGCTTCATGAGTTCCTGCCGGTCCGCAAAGCTTAAGTCCGTTCAGGTGCTGTGTCTAAAGGACGCCCCGGCCCCACACGACACAAGAGTGGGCGGAACGCGCAGCACTCAGGCTGCGAGCAACTGAGAATTGTTATTGTCAGTTAATTTTTTTGGAGGAGTTATAGAGCAGTTCCCCCACTGCTACCCGCTGCCCAGACCTCGCTCTCCCCGTCGAAACCTTTACGCCCCCTTATAAAGCACACCTTGCGGTGTGCAGAAAGCTTTGAAAAAGTTCCGCTTCAGGAAGCGGTCTGAAAAGATCAATAGTATTTGCCGTTGGACTTCATGGCACGGTCAATGGAACGTTTTGCATCGCGCTGGGCGGCATCGGCACGCTTATCGTAGAGCTTTTTGCCTTTGCAAAGGCCCACTTCCATTTTCACGCGGCCATGCTTGAAATAGAGCGAAAGCGGCACAAGGGTATATCCCTGCAGCTTGCACTGCTGATGCAGCCGCCGGATCTCACTTTTGTGTGCCAGCAGGCGCCGGACGCGCATCGGATCCTGATTGAACATGTTTCCGTGGTCGTAGGGACTGATATGCATTCCCTTTACCAGCAGTTCACCATCCTCAATATCGACCCAGCTGTCTTTCAGGTTGACCCCTCCGGCACGCAGGCTCTTGACCTCCGTACCTTTCAGTTCAACGCCAGTTTCCAGCGCTTCCAGAACGAAGTATTCATGGCGCGCTTCACGGTTTGTGGCAATGGTTTTTGTTGCCGGACGCTCCTTAGTGGGTGCCATTCCGCGCGCCTCCTTTCTCCATTGTGGTTTGTTGTATCAGTATACCATTTTTTTATGGTTTTGCAAGGGCTGTTTTTGAAGAAACTGTAAATTTTTCCCAATTCACAGCTCACCGCGGCCAGAAAGTGCACGGTACAAAGTGGTTTCGTCAGTGTATTCCAGGCTTGCGCCCACCGGCAGGCCATAGGCCAGACGTGTGGTCCTGATGCCCAGAGGCTTGATAAGCTTTGCCAGATACATGGCGGTGGCTTCACCCTCCACCGTGGGGTTCATGGCCATGATGACCTCTTTCACCTTGCCGTCGCCCAGGCGGGCCAGAAGTTCCTTGACGCACAGCTGTTCGGCAGTAATACCGTCCATCGGGCTGAGCAGGCCGTGCAGCACATGGTACAAGCCGTGATACTCCCTTGTGCGTTCAAACGCCTGCACATCGCGGGGCGTTTCCACCACGCAGATCACAGAAGGATCGCGTTTTGCACTGGCACAGATGGGGCAGATATCCGCTTCTGTATAATTCTGGCAGATACGGCAGCGATGGAGCTTGGTGTGGGCACCCTGAATGGCTCCCGCCAGTGCGGCGGCATCTTCGTCCGACATGCTCAGCACCTGATACGCCATGCGGGTAGCGCCCTTGCGCCCGATCCCCGGAAACTTGCTGAATTCTTCGATCAGCTTTTCCAGCGGGGCAGCAGTATAGCCCATGTTCTTCCCTCCTGCCGGATCAGAGACCGGGGATGTTCATGCCGCCGGTCAGCTTGCCCATTTCAGCTTCGGCAGTTTCGTCCACCTGCTTGACGGTTGCGTTGATGGCAGCAGCCACCATATCTTCCAGCATTTCAACATCATCCGGGTCCACAGCCTCGGGCTTGATGGTGATGGACAGCACTTCGTGCTTGCCGTTCATCTTAACAGTGACCATCTCACCGGCAGCGCTGCCGGTGTACTCGGCAGCTTCCAGCTCGGCCTGTTTGGCTTTCATATCTTCCTGCATCTTCTGTGCCTGACGCATGAGGGCGTTCACATCGGGGCGGCCAAAGCCTGCGGGCATTCTTGCTTTCATAATCGTTTCTCCTTATTGATGCAATGTATTTTTATGATCTCGTTTTCCTTGCGGAATCCTCAATGGACACATCCAACCCCAGCTTTTCCAGTGCACGAAGCGACTGCTCTGCGTTGGAGACCGTTTTTCCAGCGCTCTTTGGTTCATAGGGACCAATGGGCACCGCCGTACCGGACACATCCTTGATCAGCTTTTTGATCAGGCGCTGGCTGTCCTTGTTGGTGCGGATAAAATCGCGGAAGGTCTTGCCGCCGTCGATCAGCACGCGGGTGCCATCAAAATAAGCCTTGGACTTGCGCAGATAGGTGTAGAGCATGGGATCTTTTTCCTGCAGCTGCTGTACCACCTGCGGCCAGTACGGATACAGCGCAGTCCCTTCCTGCCCGGCATCCTGTGGCTTTTCCGGCACAGGCTTTGCAGCGGGCGTGGGTGCAGGTTTGGGCAGTTCTGGCTGCGGAACAGGTTCCAACTCTGCCGACACGGGTGCAGCTGGCTGTGCGGCCTGCGCGGCAGGCTCGTCCCAAGGCAGCATTCCGGCCTGCTGCACGGGCGGTTCCTCCGGCAGCGGCGGCAGCTCTTCGGTCTGGACGGGTGAAGTCTGCTCTACAGGTATTTCCGACGGCACGGAAGGTTCTGCCTTTACAGGTTTCGGTTCCGCTGCAGGCTGCACCACAGGAACGGACGGTATTGGCGGCTGTGAAATCGGAGCGCTTGCAAAGGGCTGCACAGCAGTTGCCGATGCAAACGGCTGCGGCGCTGCGGGTTGAGCTGCAGCACGGACAGGCGCGGCCTGCACAGGAACTGCCTGCGGCTGCTGGGGCGGTTCGGATAAGCCAAACAATGCAAGTTCCAGCTCGATCCGCTGGTCGCTGCCGCGGGTCATATGTTCCAGCGCACTGCCCAGCGCACGGATGGCACGAATGGCCTCCCGCTGGCCCAGCTGCGGGCCTTTTTCCAGATACAAAGCCTCCTCCTCCGGCGAAACGCCGGACAGAAGGCTCTGCCCGCCCGGCAATGCTGCCAGCATCAAAGCACGATAATGCGCGATCAATTCCTCTGTCAGACGCTTGACATCCACAGACTGCTGGCGAAGCTGTGCCAGCTGGGCCAGTGCTGTGGCACCGTCCTGCGCTTCCAGTGCGTCCGAAATGCGGAACAGATAACTGCGGTCGGTCACACCTGCCATGCGGCGCACCACATCGGCATCGATTTTCGCCGTAACGCCTGCGCAGGTATCCAGAATGGACAACGCATCGCGCAGCGCACCGTCGGCCAGACGGGCGATCAGTTCCGCACCGTCCGGCGAAAGCTCCAGCTTTTCCTCACCTGCAATGTATTCCACCCGGCGGGCGATATCCTCCGGCCCGATGCGGGTAAAATCGTACCGCTGGCAGCGGGAAAGAATGGTGGCGGGCACCTTCTGGATTTCAGTGGTTGCCAGAATGAAGATGACGTGGGCAGGCGGTTCTTCCAGCGTTTTGAGCAGCGCATTGAATGCTGCTGTGGACAGCATGTGCACCTCATCGATGATGTATACCTTATATTTGCAGGCGCTGGGAGTGTAAGCTGTTTCGTCGCGCAGGTCGCGGATATCGTCCACACCGTTGTTGGAAGCCGCATCCATCTCCACCACGTCCAGAATGCTGCCGTTATCGATGCCCTTGCAGATCTCACACTCGCCGCAGGGGTCTCCATTGACCGGATGCAGGCAGTTGACCGCCTTTGCAAAGATCTTGGCGCAGGTGGTTTTGCCGGTGCCGCGCACGCCGGTAAACAGGTAGGCATGGCCCACACGGTTTGCCGTGATCTGGTTTTTCAGCGCAGTAACAATGGCCCGCTGGCCTACCACATCCTCAAAACGCTGCGGTCTCCATTTGCGGTACAAGGCGCGGTACATGGTTTTCTCCCCTTTCCTGCAAAATAAAAAGGACAGCGCTGACGGGGTTTTGTCCCCGCCTTGCGTAACTCGGCATACGGATGCAGGCTTACTGAAACGCACGAACGCACTGCTTAAGGCTGCTTGGTTCCCCACCTGACCTGGTTCACAGCGAATCCATCGTACAGGACCCGCATCCGTATGCCGAACCACGCAGCAGGCGCTGTCCGACACATTCTTCTGAATGCCAGAACATTGTACCATAAACGCAGGCAGATTGCAAGGGGTGGAAGGTATCATTTCACGGCCCACGCATGAAACGATCAAATAGGATAGCCCAAAGTCAGAAAATGTGATGTTCTCAAAAATCCAAAAAAGCGCAGTACATTCTCTGCGCTTTCGCGTTATGTTTGTACTGCGCTTTGCTTTTATCCTGTTATTTTATTAACGGCATTGATTTTGCAGCAGCCCCTTTTTTCTTACAATGCCACATCCAGTGCCATCATCAGCGCAAATCCCAGCACAATGCTTACAACACCGGCAGGCTCATCGCCCTCCACGGCCTGCGGGATCATCTCCTGTGCGGTCACGCACACCATGCAGCCCGCCGCTGCGCTGAGCAGCCACGGCAGCGCAGCACTGACCCATTCGGCCAGAGCAAAGGCAAGCAATGCCCCCAACGGCTCTACCAGCCCGGAAGCCGCTCCCGCAAAAAACGCCTGACTGCGGGTGCGGCCATTATGGGCCAGCGGCAGGCTGACTGCTGCACCTTCCGGGATATTCTGCAGACCGATGCCAAGGCTCAGCGCCAGCGCACCGCTGATAGCATCCGGCTCCCCGGTCAAAGCCAGTGCAGCGGCAAGGCCCGCCACCATACCCTCGGGCAGGTTGTGTAATGTTACAGCCAGCACCATGCGTCCGCCGTGTCCGGCCCCGCCTGCCAGCAGCTGCCCGGCAAACTGTTCCACCTGCAAAAGGCCCACTGCGCCAAGCACAAGCCCCACTGCCGATGGGATCCATGCCGGAAGCGGCAAAGTCTGTCCGCGCTGGATAGCAGGCAGCAGCAGGCTCCACACACTGGCCGCCAGCATAATGCCCGCTGCCATGCCGCACAGGATGCGCTGCGTGCAGGGCCGCGACTGCCGCCGCAGCAAAAACACACCTGCTGCTCCCAGTGTAGTGCACGCCGCCGGGAACAGCAGCACCCACGCAGTGAAAACGATCTGGTTCACGATACATTCCCCCTTTGCCCGGTGTATGTGCGCCGAAGCAAAAAGGTGCAGAAAAGCCCGTCACACAAAATACAGTGTGACGGGCTTTTCTGTCAGAATGCGATGGCATCTTCTTCGCTGTCAAAGTCATTCTCCGGTTCTTTGACCAGCTTTACCTTCTGGCCTACTGTAAACGGCTGAGTGCCGAAGCGGTAGTTGAGTCCGGTCAATGTAACATAGTACTTCATCTTTATTTCTCTTCAGGAAACATGCATTCCCGTCTTGATTCAAATGAACAAATAATGAAAGAAATTACAAAGGGATTACAACGCGGTAAAAAATTCTTTCCTGAGTTTTCCTGTGCTTCGATCAGTTTAACAAAAACTCTTTGACTTTTAGCGATAAATTATAACAAAATCGTAGATTATCATTGAAATCTCACTTCTTAGCCAAAAAAGCTCTTGATTTTTTCGCAAAAAAGACTAGAATATCCACTTGCAGAAAGGCACTTCCTGTAGGGCCTTCTGCAAAATACATTTGCGTATGGCAAGGAGATTTTAGATATGAAACTCAAGAATGTTTGTGTTGCTGTTGTTGCTCTGGCTCTGGCTGTTGGCATGACCGCTTGCGGCGGTTCTGCTTCCTCCACTGCTGCATCCTCTTCCGAGGCTGCTTCTACCAGCACTTCTGTTGCTGCTGAGGCCGAGGAGAACACTTCTTCCGCTGTTGCAGAGGAGAACGGTTCTTCTTCTGAGGCTGCTTCCAGCGAGGCCGCTTCTTCTGAGGCCGCTTCCAGTGAGGCTGCTTCCAGCGAAGCTGCTTCTTCTGTTGCAGCTTGATCGCACAGCGCCTAAATTCCAATAAAAGCTGAAGCCGGGCACAGGGAGCCATGAGTTTTCCTGTGCCCGGCTTTTTACAACAAAACGCACCGGATCTTTCAACGAGAACCACCCGGCGCGTTATTTTTTATGCTCCCCAGAACAGGATGCCCAGCCCTGCGGAAATCAGGATCATGAGAATGGGGGATGGTGCCTTGCCGTTCCTTTTGCGGCACAGCAGATGCAGCGCCCACAAAAGTACAAACACTGCAATGGAGCGCGCATCCGGCACAAAGTTGGTGCTGCGGCCCGCAAAGCCCAGCAGTGTGGAAAGTGCCATATTGATTGCCGTTGCAAGGATCATCGCCACCACGCAGGGACGAACGCCGCCAAGAACTGCGTTGATTCCCGCATACTTCATCAAATTCTGCAGCACCGATGCAACGAGCAGGATAATGACAAAGGACGGCAGCACCACACCCAGCGTCGCACACAGCGCACCCCAGAAGCCGCCCTGTGAAGCGCCGATGAAGGTGGCCATATTGATGGCCAGCGGGCCGGGTGTGGACTCTGACACCGCAATAAAGCTGAGGAACTCCGTTTCGGTCAGCCAGCCGTGTCCTAAGACCGTTTCCCGCACCAGCGAGATCATCCCGTAGCCGCCGCCAAAGGACAGCGCGCCGATCATGAGAAAATTCCAGAAAAGTTCTACATAGATCACGGCTTCTTCTCCCCCTTCCGCAGCTGCTGTACTGCATACACCAGCAGCCCGGCCGCACCGCTGAACAGGATGTAAAAAATGGAAGAGAAGGACACTGCTGCAATGGAACAGCCCACCATCGCTGCCGCAACCGTGGTCAGGATGACAATATTGAAAGCACTCCGTTCCAGCTGCTTCAGCATCTTCAGTCCGGCGGAAAGGATCAGATAGATCACACACACCTGAATGCCGTGGAATGCACTTGCCACCACCGAAAGGCGGAGGAACTGGTCAAAGAACAGCGAGATCAGATAAATGACCGCGAAGGACGGAAGACATACCGCCACCGTGGACGCTGCCGCACCTGCCGCACCCTCGATCTTGTAGCCGATATAGGTGGCACTGTTCACCGCCACCGGGCCGGGCGTAGACTCCGCAATTGCCACCATGTCCAGAAATTCTTCTTTTGTCACCCACTTTTTCTCTTCTACAAATTCATTCTGCAGCAAAGCCACCATGGCATAGCCGCCGCCAAACGTGAACGCTCCAATTTTGAAAAACGTCCAGAAAAGCTCCTTTGTTTTCGACATAGCTTTCTCCTTTCTTGCGCCTTATTATATCATTTTTTGTTTTGATATGATATACTTTAATGGAATATGCTGCTTTCTTTGGAAAAAGCAGAAAAAGGAGTTTAGGATATGAAAACAAAATTTGGCATCGTAGGCTGCGGATTTCTGGGCAACATTGTGGCCGATGCATGGAAGAACGGTCTGCTGCCGGACTATGAGCTGGTGGGCGTGACCAGCCGCACCCGTGCTTCGGCGGAAAAGACTGCCGAAACGGTGGGCTGTGCCGTGTGTGACGATGTGGATGCCCTGCTGGCGCTGGAGCCGGAGTACATCGTGGAGACCGCTTCGGTGGAGGCTGTGCGCGCCATGGCTGTGCCTGTACTGAAAAAAGGTGTGAATCTGGTCATTATTTCCATTGGTGCCTTTGCGGACCTTGATTTTTACGAGCAGGTCAAGGCCGCTGCCGTGGAGGGCGGTGCCAAGGTGCATCTGGCAAGCGGTGCCATTGGCGGCTTTGATGTGCTGCAGACCGTCACCCTGATGGCCGAGGCGCAGAAGCTGGCCGAGACGGCAGGCATTGAGACCCACACCGGAGCCAAGGGCTTCCGCAACACGCCGGTATGGGCCGACCACCTGCTGACCGATACCGAAAAGACCACCGTGTTCACCGGCAATGCCAAACAGGCCATTGCCACCTTCCCCCGCCGCGTGAATGTGGCTGTTGCCACCTCGCTGGCCACCACCGGCCCGGAGATCACCGGCGTGACCATGCACTCGGTACCCGGCTGGGTGGGCGACGACCACTGCATCACCGCCGAGATCGAGGGCGTGAAGGCCGTGGTGGATATCTGCTCTTCCACCAGCGCCATTGCCGGTTGGAGCGTAGTTGCCCTGCTGCGCAACCTCTCCTCCCCTGTATGCTTCTATTAAAGGAGGACTTTACTGATGTTCAACAAACTGGTGGCCATTGAGCCGGTAAGCCTGATTCCTTCCGCCGAGGAAGCGCTGCATCAGTACGCAAAAGAAGTGGTGCTGTACCGCGATATCCCGGCCAGCGATGACCAGATCGTGCAGCGCATCGGAGATGCCGATGCCGTGCTTCTGAGCTACACCTCCCGCATGGGCAAAAATGTGATCGAGCGCTGCCCGAATATCCGTTACATCGGCATGTGCTGCAGCCTGTATTCTGAGGAAAGCGCCAATGTGGATATCGCCTACGCCCGCACCCGCGGCATCAAAGTGCTGGGCATCCGGGACTACGGCGACCGCGGCGTTGTGGAGTACGTCCTGCATGAGCTCACCGGCATCCTGCACGGTTTTGGGATGCCCATGCTGCGGGACGAGCCGGTGGAGATCACCGGGCTGAAGGCAGGCATCATCGGGCTGGGCGTTTCCGGCAAAATGATCGCCGACGCGCTGCAGTTCATGGGTGCCGACATTGCTTATTACAGCCGCACCCGCAAGCCGGATGCCGAAGCTGTGGGCATGGCCTATAAGCCGCTGGCACAGCTGCTGACCGAGAGCGAGGTGGTGTTCACCTGCCTGAACAAGAACGTACTGCTGTTGGGCAAGGACGAATTTGCACAGCTGGGCGCAGGCAAGGTGCTGTTCAACACCTCCATCGGCCCGGGCTTCGACTCTGCTGCTCTGGAACAGTGGCTTGCTCTGCCGGGCACCCACTTCTTCTGTGACACCCGTGCCGCTGCCGGCCCGGTGGGTGAAGACTTCTTTGCCCGTGAGAATGTGCATTGCGCGAATGTTTCTTCCGGACGCACCAAGCAGGCTTTTGTGCTGCTGAGCCAGAAGGTGCTGGCAAATATCCGCACTGCACTGGGAGAATGATATAAAAAGGAAACGCTTCCCGGCCAGGGAAGCGTTTCCTTTTAGGCTTTATTCAAAATTGTTGTGATCTCTTCCAGATTCGCCGCAAATCGGATGCCCCGCTGGCGCTGCGGCGTGGAAAGGCCTTTCTCGATCATTTTGGCAAGCAGTGCTTTCAGGCTGTCGTAGTAGCCGTTCAGATTATACAGGATGCAGGGCGCGTCCAACTGGCCCAGCGAGACCTTGGACATTACCTCTGCGATCTCTTCCAGCGTGCCGGTGCCGCCGGGGAATGCGATAAAGGCATCGCCCAGCTCGATCATCTTCGTCTTGCGCTCGGTCATGTCCTTGGTGACGATCAACTCGGTCAGGCCATCGTGCTGCAGCTCCTGCTGCACAAAGAACTGCGGTTCCACACCGGTCACCGTGCCGCCTGCGTCCAGCGCGCTCTGGGCAAGCTGACCCATCAGGCCGCTGCGGGAGCCGCCGTACACAAGGCGGTGCCCGTTTGCACCGATCCAGCTGCCCAGTTCCCGGACAGCTGCCGCCAGCGCAGGATCATTGCCCGCATTTGCTCCAAGATAGACCGTGATGTTCATGGTATTTCCCCCTTTGTTTTTTCCATTTTACCACGCAGCGGGCCGATTGAAAAGGGCCATCCCCTTGCAAATGCAGCGGCACTGTGGTATTCTTGAACGCAGAAAAAAGGGAGCCTGCAAAAGCAGGCTGAGAGTGGGCTGTTTGCCCAGACCTGTGACCTGATTTGGACAATGCCAACGTAGGGAGATACTGCTGCTTCAAAGTGCGGAGATGCCTCCTTGCGGGCATTTCCGCATTTTTTGCAAAGGAAGTTGTAACCATGAAAACTGCATTGACGATTGCCGGCAGCGATTCCAGCGGCGGTGCTGGCATCCAGGCCGATATCAAAACCATGACTGCAAACGGCGTGTACGCCACGAGCGCCATTACCGCACTGACTGCCCAGAACACCACCGGTGTGACCGGCATTTTTGAAGCCACGCCCGAATTTCTGGCACAGGAGATTGACGCCATTTTTACCGACATCTACCCGGATGCCGTCAAGATCGGCATGGTATCCTCGGCAGAGCTGATCGGTGTGATCGCCGAAAAGCTGCACACCTACGGCGCAAAGCATATCGTGGTGGACCCGGTGATGGTTGCCACCTCCGGCTCCAAGCTGCTGCGGGACGATGCCGTGCAGGCACTGACCGAAAAGCTGCTGCCCATGGCAGAGGTGGTCACCCCCAACATTCCGGAGGCTGAGATCCTTTCCGGCATGAAGATCACCGATGCGGCCGGAATGGAGGCCGCTGCAAGGCTGATCAGCGAAAAATACCACTGTGCCGTGCTGTGCAAGGGCGGCCACCAGATCAACGATGCCGACGACCTTCTGTGGCGGGACGGCTGCGGCAAATGGTTCCGCGGCAAGCGCATTGCAAACCCCAATACCCACGGCACCGGCTGCACCCTATCCAGCGCCATTGCGTCCAATCTGGCAAAGGGCTATGATCTGGATGCATCTGTGGAGCGCGCAAAGGCCTACATTTCCGGCTGTCTTTCTGCCATGCTGGATCTGGGCCACGGCTCCGGCCCCATGAACCACATGTTTGCACTGAAGGGAGAGTTTGTGGGTGAGTGAGCAGACCTTTGTGCAGCAGCTGGTGCAGGAAAGTCTGCCTGTGTGGGAGAAATGCCTGCACTCAGAATTTCTGACTCACCTTGCGGATGGCACACTGGATGAAGCCTGCTTCAAGGGCTACATCGTGGAGGACAGTCTTTACCTGCGGGAATATGCCAAGGTGTTTGCCTGGGGCATGACTAAGGCAAAGGATATGCAGACCATCCGCACCTACTATTCCCTGCTTTCCTTCGTGAATGAGAGCGAGGATGCAGCCCGCCTGCACTATCTCAAGCACTTTGGACTGACCGATGAAGGCATCCAGAGCCTGCCGCTGCGGCCGGAGAACCGTGCCTATGTAGACTCTATGATCGAAGCCGCCAAAAACGGCGAGGGCGCAGCCGAGTGCATGATGGCCTGCCTGCCCTGTATGCTGAGCTATGGCTGGATCTTCCAGAAACTGCTGGAAGAAAAACCTTCCGTGCAGGATACCCTTTATGGTGCACTTGTGGTGGACTATGCTGACAAGGACTATGAGGCGGCCTGCCGCGACTGGGCCGCGTTTGCAGAAAAAGTCTGCGAAGGCCTGAGCGACGAACGCCTTGCCCGCTGCCGCGAGATCTTCCATGCCTGCTCGGAGCACGAGCTGAGCTTCTGGGCCATGGCAGCTTCCCCGCGCAGTGACCTGTAATTTTTCCTAAAATATAAAATGCACCCGGCCTGTGGGCAGAACCGCAGCAACCGGGTGCATTTGTTTTGTTCAGGTTTTCGTGGCCGCAGCCGCAGGCATGAGCCTTCGTGCCGGAAATAAGGGAGCCCTAAAACAAAAACTCCCCCGGCTCTTCTGCCGAGGGAGTGGAAAAGAAAAACGCCCCTAACAGAAGAACTCTCTTCTGTCAAGGACGAATAAAATTTGGCCTTTTATCCGCGGTGCCACCCTGACTTCATGGGCATGACCCCATGCACTTGGCGGGATGCCAACACATCCCCGGCAACTGACGTATGCCCTACGTTGCAGAATACTGTGCGGCGAAAGTTCTCCGCAGTTCCCTGCACCCTCAGCGGTCCATTTCGGGAAAATATAACGCAAAGTCATACTTTCCTTGACAAACTGTTTCCGGTCTGCTTCTCAGCTGCGCAGGCTCTCTGTACAGGCATGGTTCGCCGTTATCTCCGCTTCAACGGTTTAGTGTATTGAATTTGGCTATATTAAACCACGGATTTTTCGTTTGTCAATCCCTGTTTGCAATTTTTTTCAAAATCAGCCTATGTTCACAGTGGGTTCAGCGCTTCCGGCGGCTGTTCGTGCTGGAAAACTTCACCGCTTTTGCCGGTCTGCGGCGGCTGTGCAGCGCACTGTAGTAGCCAAAGGCAGTGCCGCATAAGCCGCCCACAATGTGCATGAAGTTTGCTACATTGTCGTGCACAAAAATGATATCGTACACCTGCTGACCAAAGTACAGCGCTGCAACCAGCAGCATGGTGACCGGGATGCCGCCGGAGAAGCCCGCCAGCGACGAAAGCATGATAAGCATGAACACGATGCCGGACGCGCCCAGCAGCCCCGAACGTGGGAACAGCACGCATTGCAGCACGCCGGTGACCAGAGCGGTGAACACCATGCCGCACAAAAGCGGCTTGCTGCCGTACTTTTCTTCCATTGGCGGGCCAACAACGAGCAGCAACAGCATATTATTCAGAAAGTGATCCCAGCTGGCATGGCCCAGCACATGGCCGAACAGCCGGATGTAGAACAGCGGGTCCTTCAGCGAGGAGCGGTAGACACAGAACAGATGCATCGTCGTCCACCCGTCCGTCCACTGGTCGAGGAACAGCACCAGAAGTGACAGCAGGAAAAATGTGAGGATCACCGGGGAGTTGTACTGCAGTTCCAGTTTGAGTTTTACTTTTTTCATCCTCTTGTCTCCACCCAGTATTCTCCCATGCTCTGGCCGGGCTGGTTCGTCACTTCATCCTTGAGGTAATCGCCAAGGCCGCAGCTTTCCGGCTGCCATGCAAGGGCTGCTTCCACTGTGGGGTACTCCACCTCGGCATACCAGAACTCGGTGGGCTGGCCTTCGTCCACATGGTTCACTTCCAGCACAGAACCGTCCGGCAGGGTGTAGCTGCGGCGCAGCTTCGGGATGAGAGGTTTGCCGATGATCTTGTATTCCAGATCATCAAACAGTTCTTTGTCGATGCTGCGCTCGATCTCCTCGCGGGCAAGGCCGCCCCCGGATTTGAAGCAGAGGATGTAGTCCGTTCTGCCGCCAGTGAGGGCTTCTTCCCGGATGCGCACGGTGGGCCGCACGCTGATATAGCCCTGCCGCATGGCAAATTCCTCTCTGAGGGGCAGCCCCTCCGGCCAGCCCTTCACCATCCATTTGCGTTCGATTTCCATAATGCATCCCTCTTTCATGCGGTTTTTTGGCATTTCTTATTTATAATAACATGATTTTGTGCTATTATAAAGTGTAGATTTTTACTCCTTCTGTCTGCGAACGCGGGACGAAGGGAGTTCGTTCATGATAAGGAGAACCATATGAAAGAACGCGCTTACCCTGTGTATACCGTCAACAAACACGCCGAGGGCCTGCTGGTGGGCGGGCATCCCTGGGTGTATGAGAACGACATCCTCCATTCCCCGGAAAATGAGCCGGAAAACGGCACGCTGGCCGATGTGGTCAGCACCAAGGGTTCCTACCTTGGCACCGGCTTCGTTTCGCTCAAGAGCAAGATCCGCGTGCGGCTGATCTCCCGCAATGCCAACGACACCTTTGATGCTGCGTTCTGGCGCCGCCGGGTGGAATATGCATGGAACTACCGAAAAACCGTGCTGGAGCCCGCCGACCTTTCTGCCTGCCGCGTCATTTTTGGCGAAGCCGACCAGTTCCCCGGCCTGACTGTGGACCGGTTCAGCAACATCCTCGTCACCCAGACCCTGAGCGTGGGCATGGAAAAGCTCAAGCCCGTCCTCTTCCCCATTCTGGCAGAAGTCCTGCGCGCCGACGGCCAGACCATCGACGGCATCTACGAGCGCAACGATGAGGCTCTGCGCGCAAAGGAAGGTCTTGAGCAGAACAAAGGCTGGTTTGAGCTGCCCGGTGAGACTCACCCGGCAAGCACCCAGACCGAGATCTGCGAGAACGGAGTTTACTATCATGTGGATTTTGAGAACGGCCAGAAGACCGGCTTCTTCCTTGATCAGAAGTACAACCGCCGGGCGGTGGCACGCCTTGCTGCAGGTCACACCGTGCTGGACTGCTTTACCCACACTGGCAGCTTTGCACTGAACGCCGCTGCGGGCGGCGCTGCCCGTGTGACCGCCGCCGACATCAGCGCCGAGGCCATTGCCATGGCGCAGCGCAATGCCCAGCGCAACGGGCTGACCAATATGGACTTTTTGTGCGAGGACACCTTTGAGCTGCTGCCCCGCTTGGAAAGAGAGGGACACCCCTACGATTTTATCATTCTGGACCCGCCGGCCTTTACCAAGGCACGCCGCACTGTGGAGAACGCCATGCGCGGTTACAAGGAGATCAACTACCGTGCCATGAAGCTGCTGCCCCGCGGCGGCTATCTGGCAACTGCCAGCTGCTCCCACTTTGCCACCGAGGAGCTGTTCATCAAGATGCTGCGCGCCGCTGCAAAGGATGCGCACCGCCAGCTGCGGCAGATCGAGGTGAAGCAGCAGGCACCGGATCATCCGATCCTGTGGGGTGTGCCGGAGACCAACTACCTCAAGTTCTTTTTGTTCCAGGTGATCTGACCATTTAGAATGCCCTCCGCTTCGCTCTGGGCATATTTAAAGGAAATATTATTTTTATATTGGATTGGCGTTTGTCGCGGCCTGCGGGCCGCTCCAAACGCATTTTCACAAAAGGGGTCGTAGCGGGTAGTAGCATCTGCGGCTGTCACGCAACGGATAAGCCTAGGTTTTGCAAATGCAATTGTCCGTAACGACTCCTCCCGTGAAAAAACAGTTCCGGCGGGCCCGCAGGCCTGCCGGAACTGCAAATTTAAAAATATTATTTCCGCTGATATTGCCAGAGCGCAAGCGGAGGCAATTCCAAATCGTTCTGTTCCGGTTTAAAGGTTCAAAAGTCATACCAAGTGCGGATGCTCCAAAAATGCAGGAAGCTGTTTGTACAGAATCGTCAGATTTGTCAATTGCCTTTTTGGCCCGCCGGGGCTATAATCAAACCATAGACAGCAACGGCGCTGTGGGTCACCTCCTGACTCGCAGCGCCGTTTTTGTTAAGATGCTTTCGTACTTCTGGGTGCGGCATTGCGGCAGACCAGAATGCAGACGAAAGGGTAAGAAAATAAGATCAAGTAAGGAGTAGGATTTATGGCAGCGAATGTTATGGAAATCTACGGCAGCAAGGTCTTTAACGAACATGTGATGAAGGAGCGCCTGCCGAGCGCAACCTATAAGAGCCTGAAGAACACCCTGCACAAGGGTGCTCCGCTGGACATTGAGGTGGCAAACGTTGTGGCCAGCGTGATGAAGCGCTGGGCCATGGAGCTGGGTGCCACCCACTACACCCACTGGTTCCAGCCGCTGACCGGCATCACCAGTGAGAAGCACGATGGCTTTGTTTCCCCTGTGGGCGACGGCACCGCCATCATGGAGTTTTCCGGCAAGGAGCTGGTGCGCGGCGAGCCCGATGCATCTTCCTTCCCCTCCGGCGGTCTGCGCGCCACCTGCGAGGCCCGCGGCTACACTGCATGGGACCCCACCAGCTACGCATTCGTGAAGGATGACGTGCTGTGCATCCCCACCGCATTCGTCAGCTACACCGGCGAGGCTCTGGATAAGAAGACCCCCCTGCTGCGTTCCATGAACGCACTGTCCAATCAGGCGGTCCGTATCCTGAAGCTGTTCGGCAAGGATGTGGATTACGTCTCCACCACCGTCGGTCCCGAGCAGGAGTACTTCCTGATCAAGAAAGAGGATTACGAGGCCCGTCAGGATCTGATCCTCACCGGCCGCACCCTGTTCGGTGCCCCCTCTGCCAAGGGTCAGGAGCTGGAAGAGCACTACTTCGGTGTCATTCGTCCCGAGGTCTCCGAGTTTATGAAGGAACTGGACGAAGAGCTGTGGAAGCTGGGCATTCCCGCCAAGACCAAGCACAACGAAGTTGCTCCCTGCCAGCATGAGCTGGCTCCCATCTTCGACACCACCAACGTTGCCATCGACCACAACCTGCTGACGATGGAGATGATGAAGAAGATCGCTCCCAAGTACGGTCTGGTCTGCCTGCAGCATGAGAAGCCTTTCGAGGGTGTCAACGGCAGCGGCAAGCACAACAACTGGTCCATGTCCACCACCCACGAGAATCTGCTCGACCCGGGCGACACCCCCATGGAGAACCTGCAGTTCCTTGTGTTCCTGGCTGCTGTCATCAAGGCTGTTGACGAGTATGCCGATCTGCTGCGCACCTCCGTTGCCACTCCCGGCAACGATCACCGTCTGGGTGCCAACGAGGCACCTCCGGCTATCATTTCCATCTTCGTGGGCGAAGAGCTGGAAGCTGTCATCGATGCTATCGCATCCGATTCCCCCTATGCCGGCCCCGTCAAGATGAAGATGGATCTGGGCGTTGATGTCCTGCCCAAGTTCAGCAAGGATACCACCGACCGCAACCGTACCTCTCCCTTTGCCTTCACCGGCAACAAGTTCGAGTTCCGTATGCCCGGTTCCGCTGAGAACCTGAGTGATGCCAACACCATCCTGAACACCGCCGTTGCAAAGGAACTGAAGGGCTACGCCGACGAGCTGGAGAGCGCTGAGGACTTTACCAGCGCCGTGATCGCTCTGGTCAAGCGCACCATCCGCGACCACCGCCGCGTCATCTTCAACGGCAACGGCTACACTGCCGAGTGGGAAGAAGAAGCCGCAAAGCGCGGTCTGCCCAACAAGAAGAACACCCCCGCTGCTCTGCCTGCCCTGATCGAGCCCAAGAACATTGCCCTGATGGAAGAGTTCGGCGTGCTGACCAAGGTAGAGATGGAGAGCCGCTACGAGGTGGAGATGGAGCACTACTCCAAGATCATCAACATCGAGGCTCTGACCATGCTGGAAATGGCCCGCAAGCAGCTGCTGCCTGCCGTCAACTCCTACATGAGCGAGCTTGCCAATACCGCAGCATCCAAACTGGCCGTGAGCGAGAACATCAGCGTGCGCAGTGAGACCAAGACCCTGACCAAGCTCTCTGCCGATGCCGATGCTATGAGCGACGCTGTCGATACCCTGCAGGATGCAGTGGATACTTCCAAGGCATTGCCCACCGAGGCAGAAAAGGCCGTTGCTTTCCACGACAACGTGCTGCCTGCAATGGATGCTCTGCGTGCCGCTGCAGACGACGCCGAGACCATCTGCGGTGAGGATTATTGGCCTCTGCCCAGCTACAGCAAGATGCTCTACTACGTCTGATCTTTCATCAGCGTAACAGCAGAATAGCATCCGTAGGCTGCGGAATTTAAAATTGCCATTCTCCTTTTCCTATTTCTTACACCAGCCTAAAGACCTGCTCCCATTCTGAGGGCAGGCCTTTAGGCGTTTTATTTGAAAGGGAAACCATTATGAGCTATTCGACCCAACAGGACATCCTTGATTTTGTGGAGGACAACAACGTCAAATTCGTGCGCTTTGCCTTCTGCGATATCTTTGGCACTCAGAAGAACATTGCCGTGCTGGCAAACGATCTGCCCAAAGCTCTGGAAGACGGTGTCTGCTTCGACGGCAGCTCCATTGCCGGCTTCATGAAGGTGGAGGAAAGCGACCTTGTGCTGCGGCCGGATCTGTCCACCGTGACTATCCTTCCCTGGCGCCCTACCGAGGGCCGGGTGATGCAGTTCTTCTGTGATGTGGAAAAGCCGGACGGCCAGCCCTTTGGCGGCAACTGCCGCGGCTTTCTACGCAGCGTGAACCGCAAATTCAAAAAGCTGGGCATCACCTGCAATGTGGGCGCAGAGTGTGAGTTTTACCTGTTCGAGAATGATGACCGGGGCCGCCCCACCCGTATCCCCATCGACTTTGGCGGCTACTTTGACGTGGCCCCGCTGGACGCAGGCGAGAACCTCCGCCGAGACATCTGCCTGACTATGGAGCAGATGGGCATGAGCCCTCAGCACAGCCATCACGAAAGCGGCAACGGCCAGAACGAGATCGACTGCCACCACGCAGGCCCCCTCAAGACCGCCGACAACGTGATGATGTTCAAGCAGATCGTGCGCGCCATTGCCACCCGCAGCGGCATCCATGCAAGCTTCCTGCCCAAGCCCCTGCCGGATCAGGCAGGCAGCGGCCTGCACATCAACCTGTCCCTTTACATGGATGGCCGCAACCTGTTTGAGGGCGACATTGCCCCGGACAGCATTGCAGGCAGCTTTATGGCCGGTGTGCTGGCCCACAGCCGGGAGCTGACCGTGTTCACCAACCCTCTGCCCAACAGCTATCAGCGCTTTGGCTGCGATGAAGCGCCCCGCTATGTGAGCTGGAGCCGCCAGAACCGCAGCCAGCTGGTGCGCATCCCGCAGGTAAAGGGCGACAACTGCCGCATGGAGCTGCGCAGCCCGGACCCTGCCTGCAACCCCTATCTGGCCATTGGTCTGGTTCTGGCTGCCGGATTGGACGGCATCGAGAACCGCATGGTGCTCTCTGCCCCCGTGAACAAGAATCTGTTCGACCCCTCTATGGCTGAGGGCCTCAACCTTGAGACTCTGCCCGCCAGTCTGGAAGAGGCCGTGCAGGCTGCGGAGGAGAGCGAATTTTTGCGCAGAGTGCTGCCCGAGCAGCTTGCCAGCCGCTACTTTACGGAAGAACTGAAGCGCTGCGAAGCACTGAAGCACGCGTCCGACCCTGTTGAGTATGAGCGTATCCATTACTTCAACGCCATCTGACCCCTGCAAAAGAGGGTGTGTAGGAGAAAGGAGCGAAGGAAATGGGACGTGCACTGATCGTAAGTGCCGGTGCAAGCTCCAACGAGTATATCGCTGCACGGCTGACCGAAATGGGCTACAGCCGCCCGGTGATCATTCCCAGCGGGGCCGAAGCCCGGCGGCGCATGACGGAATCGGATTTTGAGCTGATCGTGGTCAACTCTCCCCTGCCCGATGAATTCGGGCATGAGGTGTGCATCAATGCTGTGGAAAAAACAGATGCCGGTGTAGTGTTTCTGGTCAAGGCCGCACAGGCTGAGCAGCTTTTGGGGCCTTTGAGCGAGCAGGGGGTATTGCTGCTGTCAAAGCCCTTCAGCACCGCCTTTTTTGTGCAGGCCATGCACATGGCGGCGGCGGGCAACCACCGCCTGCTGCGTGCCCGGCAGGAGAACGCCCGCTTACAGGAAAAGATCGCACAGGTGCGGCTGGTCAGCCGGGCAAAATGCTGCCTTGTGGAGCACGAGCACATGACCGAAGCCGAGGCACACCGCTACATAGAAAAACAGGCCATGGATACCCGTCGTGACCGCACAGAAATTGCACAGGAAGTCCTTGAAAATTATGAGGATATGGGTGTATAATATCGGATTGGGAAAAGTATCTTTGCTTTCACCGGCTCATTTTGGGAGAGGCTGAGAGCAAGACTGTTCACCTGAAAAAATTCACAAAGGTTTATAAGGGAAAGAATTCAGAAAAAACAAAAAATAGAGGAGGAAATTCTATGGCAGAGAAACAAACCAAATTCATCTTTGTCACCGGCGGTGTCGTTTCCGGTCTGGGCAAGGGCATCACGGCCGCATCGCTGGGCCGTCTGCTCAAGTGCCGCGGTCTGAAGGTGGCCAGCCAGAAGCTGGATCCCTATGTGAATGTGGATCCCGGCACCATGAGCCCGCTGCAGCACGGTGAGGTGTTCGTGACCGACGATGGCACTGAGACCGATCTGGATCTGGGCCACTACGAGCGCTTTATCGACGAGAATCTGAACAAATACTCCAACCTGACCACCGGCAAGGTGTACTGGAACGTGCTGAACAAGGAACGTCAGGGCGCCTATCTGGGCCAGACCGTGCAGATCATTCCCCACATCACCAACGAAATCAAGAGCTACATCTACAATCTGGCCTCTTCCACCGAGGCTGACGTGGTCATTACCGAGATCGGCGGCACGACCGGTGATATTGAAAGCCAGCCCTTCCTCGAGGCCATCCGTCAGGTGGGTCTGGAGCAGGGCCGCGACAACTGCTGCTACATCCATGTGGTGCTGGTGCCCTACATTTCCGGCTCGGACGAGTACAAATCCAAGCCTGCACAGCACTCTGTGAAAGAGCTGCAGGGCATGGGCGTGAACCCGGACATCATCATCCTGCGCGCAGACGGCAGTGTGGGCGGCGACATCCGCCGCAAGATCAGCACTTTCTGCAATGTGAAGCCGGAGTGCGTGATCGAGAACCTGACCATGCCCAGCCTGTACCAGTGCCCGCTGATGCTGCACACCGGTGGTCTGGACGAGGTAGTGGTGCAGAAGCTCAAGCTGGATGTGCCCGCTGCCGACCTGACCGAGTGGAAGCAGGTGGTCAGCCGCATTGCCACCCGCAGCAAGACCTGCAGCATTGCACTGGTGGGCAAATACGTCAAGCTGCACGACGCTTACCTCTCCGTGATGGAGAGCCTGTACCACGCCGGCTTTGAGAACGACAGTCAGGTAGAGATCAAGTGGGTGGAAAGTGAAGACCTGACCGATCAGGCCGCCTGCAAGGAAGCCTTTGCCGATGTGGACGGCATCATTGTACCCGGCGGTTTCGGCGACCGCGGCATTGAGGGCATGATCCAGGCTGCACAGTATGCCCGCGAGAACCATGTTCCCTACTTTGGTATCTGCCTTGGCATGCAGATCATGGTGATGGAGTTTGCCCGGGGCGTTCTGGGCTACAAGGATGCAAATTCCAGCGAGTTCACCCCGGATGGCAAGCACAATGTGATCGCCCTGATGGCCGACCAGCAGGGCAACATTCCCAAGGGCGGCACCATGCGTCTGGGTAAATACCCCTGCAAGGTGGTGCCCGGCACCAAGATGGCCGAGTGCTACGGCGAGACCGAGATCTGGGAACGCCACCGCCACCGCTACGAGTTCAACAACGAGTTCCGTCAGGAGATGCAGGACGCCGGTCTTGTTATTTCCGGCACCAGCCCCGACGGTCGTCTGGTAGAGACTGTAGAGCTGCCCGGCCGTGACTTCCATTTGGGCGCACAGTTCCACCCGGAGTTCAAGAGCCGTCCCAACCGTGCTCACCCGCTGTTCAAGGCATTCATTGCTGCGGCACTCAAGTTCCGCGCCAGCGAGCAGCGCAGCCTGCTGCACATGTAAACCATAAAAATAAGGTGCTGTCTATGCGGACAGCACCTTATTTTTTACCCCTATGATCCATGATCCTGCAGGGCGTGGTTCTTTTGCTTGTGCTTATACATCCGCTGGTCAGCCAGACGGGTGATCTTGTCTGTATCCGTGCCTTCTTCCGGGTAAAGGGCAAAGCCGCAGCTGGTGCCGATCGTCAGAAGACTGCCTGCAACATGATAGGGTGCTGCAACAGTCTTACAGATAAGCTCGACCTTACGGTGGGCCTCTTCCGGGGACATTGCGCCAATGGTCAGCAGGGCAAATTCATCGCCGCCCATGCGAAACGCATAATCTTGATTGCGGATGCAGCTTTGCAGGCGCTTTGCCACCGCCTGCAGCAGCTTGTCGCCCACCTCGTGTCCATAGGTATCGTTGACTGACTTGAAACGATCCAGATCCAGATAGAACAGCACAAACGCCTGTTCCTGGTGGACCAGTGCACGGGTCACAGCATCAAAATAGCGCTTGTTCAGCAGGCCGGTCAGGCCGTCCGTGTTGGCAAGTTCCTGCAGAATGTGCTGGCCGCTCATATCCTGCGAGATCATTATGATCTGGGTCAGACGGCCATTCTGCCAGCCGACAGGCACCACCGTCATCATCAAAAAGTTTTTGCGGTCACGGGTGGCATATTCGAACTTGATGCTGTCCTTTTCCTCTTTGAGCTTTGCACGCAGGTTTTCCGGTGCAAGCATCTGCACGAGCTTTGTGTTCTCGCCGTCGGTCAGGATCACATACTGCCGGGACAGCCAGCTGAGCAGATCCAGATAGCTGCCCTCGGTCGGGTACAGCTCCTTTCTCCTGCGCTCGTGGTATTCATAGCGGTCATTTTCCAGATCACACACCACAAACCGGTCCACGATGCGGGCCATCCCGTGGAACATCTGTTCCGTAAGTTCCTTGCGGCGCTGTAGCTCTATCCGTTCCGCTTCCGCTTTTTCTTTTCGCGTTTTTTCCTTATCATAGAAGATCTTTCCGATACCGCCCAGGATCATCAGAGACAGCACTGCCAGCAGTGCAATGGTAAACATTTGCACCTGGCGCATTCCCGCGTCCATCACATTGGTGGGCACAATGCCGATGATGGCCCAGTCTTTTACACCTACCGGCTGGTATACCATATAGTAGCGCTTGCGGTTGAAGGTATAGCTCACACTGCCTTTGTACTGCAGCGGCAGGTTCTTGCGCATCTCGTCAAAATACGGCTGGTCGGCCTTGACGTTTGCTTCCAGATAGTCGAACAGGTTGGTCATCTGCTCCGGGATCTCGCTCTTCGGCTCGGTGGAAAGCACGATATTGCCATTGGAGCGAACAATGTAGCAATCGCTCTGTCCCTCATAAGCCAAGCCGCCCAGCATGTTTTCCAGTACGGAGTTATCGTAGCAGATTGCCAGCGAGGTATAGGTAACGCTATCCATCGTGACAGGCTCGATCTGCTGGGCAAACATGACCTTGCGCACACCCTTACTGGAAATGTAGCTGGTCACGATAGGGCCGTCCATAGTGTATACTTCTTCCAGTGCAGACTGCATATGCGGGGCATCTCCCCGTCTGCCGCTGACCGTCCAGAACTGATCATCCGCGTTGAACAGGGCCACCTCGCTGTACTGCCAGTTGGCTTTTTCGTTCACATATCTGCGCCACTTTACCTCGGTATTCGTTTCCTCTGCCAGCTGCGCAAGATCATCAGACCAGATCTCAAGGATGTTCCAGTTGCGCTGCACAAACATGGTAAAGGTCTTGCTTACCTGCCCATAGGTGGAAAGCAGATTTTGCGTGCTCTCGTGGTGGATCTGGCGCTGGGTATAGCGGCTGTATGCCACAATACTGAGCAGCATTACCAGAACAAGCCCTGCCCCAAGAAGGATATTCTTCCTCCGCTGTTTCATAAGCTGTTCCCTCTACTTTTCTTATATCTTCCCAGAGAAATTATACCATTTCCGAAAAATGGGTGTCAATGCACGAAATGGTCGATTCACGCCTGAAAACGGTCGATTCGCGCACAGAGCGGCCTTCCGCCGCCTTTGGAGCCTTCTTGTTCTGCCGAGTACTTTCCGCATTTTCCGCTGGCAATTGCCTGCATGCTGTTCAAGGTTCCGCTACGCATTGGCTTCTTCCTGCGCCCCTATGAGGAATCCGCGTGGGCCGTCTTTTACCGGGACATCACCGCCCCGTCTGCTGCACCGGAGGAAAATTTCTAAAAAGTCCATTCCCTGTATCACACAAAAAGCCACCGGGAGCTTTCCGCTTTTGCAGAGAACTCCCGGTGGCTTTGTTCTATCCTTGATTTCCGATCAGCACCACGGCCACATCGTTGACATTCGTGCCGGTCGCGCCGGTGATGATCAGCCCATCCACCGCCTTGAGGGCATGGTAGGCATCGTTGTTCTGCAGCACATCGTACACCTTCAGCTGGTTCTGCGCCAGTGCCGCGGCCGTGCCGCCGTCCACATAGCCGCCCGCAACATCGGTTGGGCCGTCGGTGCCATCGCTGCCCACCGAAAAGACCGCTGCATCCAGCCCGGCGATCATTGGTGCTGCAGCAAGGGCCAGCTCCTGATTGCGCCCGCCCAGACCTGTTCCGGTCAGGTGGACGACCGTCTCACCGCCTGCAAGAAATGCCAGCTTTTTGCCCTGCCCCGCGTGGGTGCGGGCTATGGAACCAAGGAAGCTGCCAGCCTCCCGCGCTTCACAGCAGAGCCTGTCGGTCAAGATCACCGGCTCATAGCCCAGCTCCCGGCAGGCGTTGGCTGCTGCGCTGCACAGCTCCCGCACGCTGCCGGTGATCTGCGTGGCAACACGGTCCAGCACCTTTGGAGTCTCCTGTGCCAGCAAAGCCTTGGCCTGTGCCGAAAGCTGCAGGTGATATTTTTCCGCAATGGCAAGGGCCTGTGCACAGGTGGAGGTATCCGGCACCGCCGGGCCGCTGGCGATCATATCCAGCGGGTCGCCCAGAATATCGCTGAGCACGATGCTGAACACCTGCGCGGGCGCACAGCTCTGTGCAAACCGCCCGCCCTTGACCCCGGACAGGCGCTTGCGAATGGTGTTCATCTCCACGATATCGGCACCGCTGGCAAGCAGCTGGCCCGTGATCTGCTGCAGCTCTGCGCCGGGGATCAGCGGCTTCTCAAACAGTGCACTGCCTCCGCCGGACAGCAGAAACAGCACCGTATCCTCTGCCGTTAAGCCCTGCACCAGTTCCAGCGCTTTCTGGGTGGCGGCAAAGCCATTCTCATCCGGCACGGGGTGCCCGGCTTCACAGCAGTCCACGCCGGGGATCGTGCCCTTCACGTGGCCGTATTTGGTCACGACCACGCCGCCATCCACCCGGCCAAGAAATTTCACCGCCGCATGGGCCATCTGCCATGCTGCCTTACCGGCAGCCACCAGCAGCACCCTGCCGCCCTGCGGCCGGAAATTTTTCAGCGCGCGGCGCACCGCTTCGTCCGGCAGAACAGCGTTCAGGCTGGCACGGATGATGGCATCTGCATCTCTGCGCAGTGTTTCGTTTTTCAGCATGTCGTTCTCCCCTTTTCCACCGCTTCTTGTCCGCGGACAAAAAACACCTGTACAGTTTCTTCCTATGCAGGAAAACGCCGTACAGGTGTTCTGATCTTTTTGCTTACTTTGCGCTTGCCGGAGCAACCTCAAAGTCGATCTTGCCCAGGTTCACATCCGCACGCACAATGGTGATCATCATGGTGTCGCCCAGGCTCCAGTTCTTGCCGGAGACGGGGTCGGACAGGCGGATGCCCTCGGTGAGCATGGTGCCGGAGGGGGTCAGGCTGGAAGCCGGCACAAAGCCCTCCACGCCGTTCTCCAACTCGATGAACAGGCCGCGCTGGGTCACGCCGGAAATGCGGCCCTCGTAGCACTCGCCCAGATGGCGGCGGGCATACTCGGCCTTGTAGCAGTCCTCAGCCTTGCGCTCGATCTGCATTGCAATGATCTCGCGCTCACTGGACTGCTTGCTTGCCTTCTCGGCAAAGTCGCTGTAGCGCAGCACCATGGTATCCTTATCCATGCCCTTGAGCTGGGCGGTCATGATGCGATGGATGGCCAGATCCGGGTAGCGGCGGATGGGGCTGGTGAAGTGAGCGTAGTCCTTCAGCACCAGACCGTAGTGGCCCTTGGGCTTTTCCTCATACACAGCCTTGGACATGCAGCGCAGCATACCGGTATTGATGATCTGCTCATACGGGCCGCCGCGCACACCTTCCAGAATGGCGCTCAGCTCCTTGGGGGTGGGCACATCCTTGGCAAAGTGATCGTTGATGCCGCAGGCCTGCAGCAGAGTGTGCAGACGCTCCAGCTTTTCAGCATTGGGTTCCTCGTGCACACGGTACACGAAGGGGATCTGCTTCACGCGGGCAAAGTGGGCAGCGCACTGGTTGGCCAGCAGCATGAACTCTTCGATCATAGCTTCGCTCTCGCCGGAGGTGCGCTTTTTCACATCGATGCAGTGGCCGTCCTCGTCGAGGATCAGCTTCACCTCGCCGCTCTCGATATCCATGCAGCCGCGCTCCTTGCGCAGGCGGGCACGGTGGCCGTACAGCTCCTTCATGGCGGGCAGCTGGCTGAGCACTTCATGGTACTTGCCCTTCAGCTCGTCGTCAGCACTGCCGGCCAGCAAGGCATTGATCTCGGAGTAAACGCCCTTGACGCGGCTGCGGATGACCGACTTGACAAAGCGGTAATCGATCAGGTTGCCATCCTTATCCAGATGCATCAGGCAGGAGAAGGCCAGACGCAGCACGCCCTCATTCAGGCTGCAGATGCCGTTGGAAAGCTGCTTGGGCAGCATGGGCACCACCTGATCGGCATAGTAGACGCTGGTTGCGCGGTTAAACGCTTCGTTGTCCAGTTCGCTGCCGGGCTTGACATAGTTGGAAACATCTGCAATGTGGACACCCAGCTCAAAGCCGCCCTCCGGGGTCTTGGTCAGGCTGATGGCATCATCGATGTCCTTGGTCTCAGCACTGTCAATGGTGAAGATGGGCAGGGCACGCAGATCCATGCGGCCCTCGGCGTCCTTTTCAGAGACCTCAGCGTTCTCCAGCTTCTTGGCTTCCTCACGAACCTTATCCGGGAAGCGGCTGCGGATATCCTGCGCATAGAGCAGGGCCTTTGCGCAGCGCTTTGCTTCGTCCGAGCTGCCAAACCGCATGGCAACGCCCACGCGGTGATCCTCCTGCCGATTGCCGCGCTGCAGGATCTCCACGGCCACCTTGTCGCCGTCCTTTGCACCGCCCTCGCAGTCACGCATCAACTGCATGGAGATGGCCGGGCAGTCGTCCGGCACGAACTTCAGGCGGCCCTCAATGCGGCGGGCAGTGCCCACCAGATCGTTCTTTTCTTCCAGAATGGCCAGGATCTCGCCTTCATCGCTGCCCTCCACACGGGGGTGCTCAAACTTTTCCACAAGCACCATGTCGCCGGGCATGGCACCGCGGGTAAAACGGCCCGGGATAAAGATATCGCTGGTGCCGTCCTCCAGCATGACAAAGGCAAAATTCTTGCCCAGTTTTACCACCTTGCACAGCAGAGCCTTGTCTGCACGGCCGGAGCGCACCGTAAAGAACACGCCCTGACGCTGGCAGATGACCGCCTCGTGCACCAGCTGATCCACAGCCTCCATCACCTTGCGGTCCGAGCCGCGGTCCCCGCCGAATTTGGATTTGAGGTCTTTGACGGTGCACGGCTGATTCTGGATCGCGTGCTCAATTTTATCGCGCATTGCCATAATATTTTTTCTCCTTGCTCTTCCATGGCCGCAGCCTCCAACGTGCCGCAGCGCTGCCAATCGTGGGCCAGCTGCCCCACCCTGCCCAGCGGTCAGACTGCCGCCGACATCCTATCATAACACAGAAAAACAGCCCCGTCCTTTACACGGGGCTGCACGAACCTTGTCAACCTGCCATACGGCCTGCAAACAGACATGCCAGAATGGCAACCACAAAGAAAACAATGCCTGCAATGCGGGTGGTCTTGGCCAGCATCTGATCAGCCGGGGTCAAACGGGCATTGTTTGCGCCGCCCATACTGCCGTTGATGGCACCAGAAAGGCCCTGACCGTGGGTGTGCTGCATGAGAGTGAGGAAAACGATGACGAGCGAAGCGATCAGCAGGATCACACCGCCAACAATTTCGATAACAGACATGGATTGAAACGCTCCTTTATTTTAATTCAATAAAAACTACGCAGAAATACAAATATATAGTAGCATAACAAGCGCAAAAAAGCAAGCAGAAACCGTGCGTTTTTATGCCAGAAGGTCCAGCATTGCGCACAGCCGGGCAAAGATGGCGGCGCTGGAATGTTCCGTGCTCACCTGCCCGTCCTGCAGCACCACAATGGTGTAGCGCGGCTGCTGCGCCGGGTAAAACCCTGCGAACCACAAGTTTTTGCGTTCCGTACCATCCGGTGTGAACTGCCCGGTCTGCGCGGTACCGGTCTTGCCGCCAGCCCCTTCTTCCAGCCCGGCAGCATCCTGTGCGGTGCCCTCTTCCACCACCTGCTGCAGCATTTTACGCAGGAGCGCTGCATTTTCCGCACTCATCACCCGCCTTGACTGCGGATGTGCAAGCGTTTCCAGCGGCGTACCGTCAGTTTCATCCACCGAGCCACACACAAAGAAAGGCGTGCGGTACACCCCGCCGGAAGCAATGGTGTTCATCATGGCGGCGATCTGTACCGGTGATGCCAGCAGACCGCCCTGCCCAAAGCTGAAATTTGCCAGCTGGCCGCTCTGGGCAAGCTCCCCGGCAGACGGCAGCTTGCCGGCATCGGCGTGCAGCGCACCTGCCACCGGCACCTCCTGCCCGAAGCCAAGCTGCCGAGACATCTGCAAAAGCGTCTCTGCCCCCAGCTGCTGCCCCAGCCGGATAAAATAGCCGTTGCAGCTTTTTTCCAGAGCCGCAGTCATGTCCACCGTTCCGTGCGGAACACCGCCTGCGCAGCGGAAGATCTGTCCATCCACCACCACAGCACCGGTGCATTCGTACTCCGGCAGGATGCCCTGCTCCAGCGCTGCCGCAGCCAGCACCGGCTTGAACACTGAACCCACAGCATAGCTTTCCAGTGCGCGGTTCAGGAACGGACTGTCCGGTGCATCCAGACTTGCGGCAAGGTCATCCGGGTCATAGCCCGGTACGCTGACGCTGGCGCGAACCGCAGCAGTGGCCGTGTCCAGAACCAGAATGCAGCCGCTGGTCATGGTGTCTGCGGCCACCGCTTCGGCGGCACGCTGCACCGGACGGGAGATCGTCAGCTGCACGCCCACCGCACTGCTGTCCTGCCGGGTGAGCTGCGGTGTTTCCCCGGCCCGCAGCCGTCCTTGTGCTGTGACCGCGCACACCAGCGTGTCATGCTCCTTTGTCCCGGCCAGTTGGCTGTCCAGCGCCTTTTCCAGCCCGGCAGTGCCGCAGCCTTCTGCATCCAGATAGCCGATCAGATGCTGGCACAGCGGAACTTCTGCGCAGCGCCGTGCCGTTGCAAAGCAGCGTATGCCGCGCCCGGAAAGGTCGCGGTCCACTTCCAGCAGAAACGGTGCGGAGCGGTTGCGGTTCCGATACAAAAGTGCCTGCCCGGCACTGTCCGTAAATGCATACAGGCGTGTGTAGTTGTTTTCGCCCGGGAAGCAGAGGGCAAGATACCGCGTTTCCAGCCCGGTGAGAAGCAGGCCGCTGTGATCGTAAAAGCTGCCCCGCCGGGCAGGCAGCGAGAGCCGGACCGTGCTCTGCGCTTCGGCCCGGGCAGCATAGGTATGGTTCTCTGCCAGAAAATACAGGCGGCACAAAACTACCGCAAACCCCAGCAGAACAGCTGCATACAACGCCAATACCCGTTTACCGGACATCTGCTCACCCCTTTTTGCTAGAGTGGGCTGCATCTGTGGTTTCTATACAAAAAGAGACGGGGTCTCCGAAGAGATCCCGTCTCCATAAGGTACTTATTGAGTAAGCACGTCTGCTGCTTAGTACATGCCGCCCTTCCAAACCACACTTTTGGAGCCGAATCACGAATATCGGAAAACGTAGACTTTTGTAGAATTATCAAGGCCACAAGCCGATTTTTCCAGATTCTCCGTTTTTGCACGATCCACGCATTTCTACGCAAATCTACGCCACTTACCGGGTGATTGGCGTAAGTTTTGGCGTAAGCTATCCCGCTTCACACGTCGGAAATCACAGGTTGCCGGCGATCTGTTCAAAGGCTCTTTCAACCGATTCAAAGCTGCTGTGCGTGTAGACATCCAACG